>ERZ773242.668-NODE-668-length-39014-cov-3.836469_pt1 | contig 39014 bp, 39 predicted proteins | sample MGYA00511077_ERZ773242 | MGnify/ENA primary metagenome ERZ773242 (study PRJEB29015, sample SAMEA2737754) | human gut metagenome | biome: human gut; feature: human-associated habitat; material: faeces | place: China | collected 2012 ... | reverse complement strand
CTGCTCTCCGTTCCGCGTACCAATCGCGAGACTGGCAGCGGCACAAGCAGCAATTAAAGAATTAAGATAACAGATAGGAGTGAAATTTTTAAAATGAAAGTCGCAATTAATGGTTTTGGAAGAATCGGAAGATTGATTTTTCGACAAATTTTTGATGACCCGGAACTGGAGGTTGTCGCGATAAATGACTTAACGAGCCCAAAAATGTTGGCGCATCTCCTAAAGTATGATTCCGTTCAGGGCAAATACGCAGGACATACCGTGACATGGAGTGATGAAGAGATTTTGGTAGATAATCAAAGGATTCCGATTTATGCGGAAGCGGATGCATGTAAGCTTCCTTGGCGTGAATTGAAGATCGATGTAGTGTTGGAATGTACAGGACGATACACATCCAAAAAGAAAGCGCAGGCACATATCGATGCGGGCGCGAAAAAAGTGTTGATTTCAGCACCTGCGGGAGAGGACCTGCCGACTATTGTGTATGGTGTAAATCATAAAACGATAAAAGAGGAAGACCATATCATTTCGGGTGCGTCATGTACCACAAACTGTCTGGCACCAATGGCTAAAACACTCAATGAGTATAGAGAGCTTCGCACAGGGTTTATGACTACAATTCACGCATATACCGGCGATCAGATGCTCCTTGACGGACCGCATAAAAAAGGAGACTTAAGGCGGGCCAGGGCGGGAGCAATCAATATCGTGCCAAATTCAACCGGAGCAGCAAAAGCGATTGGCCTCGTGATCCCTGAACTTGAGGGGAAATTGATCGGTTCGGCACAGAGAGTTCCGGTACCATCAGGATCCATTACGATATTGGATGCTACGTTGAAAGACACTACAGATTCCGTATCAGTGGAAGGTATTCACGCAGCGATGAAGTCGGCAGCATCGGACTCTTTTGGCTATACAGAAGAAGAACTTGTTTCATCGGATATTATCGGGATGACCTATGGTTCCCTTTTTGACGCGACTCAGACTTTGGTGAGCAAATGCGGAACACATATTTATGAAGTTAGAGTCGTTGCGTGGTATGATAATGAAATGAGCTATACTAGCCAGCTGATGAGAACGCTTAAATATTTAGAAAAATTTGTATGACATTCCTTCCTTTCAGCGGTTGTTCGGAAATTGCGAACAACCGCATTTTTCGCAGGAAATATCGCTTACGATATTTTCGAAATCACGGCAAGCGTGGAACCGATTTCCTCACTGGATGTCAGCCTGCAGGCCGACATCATCCACCTGCTCAAAAAACTGCAGGAGGAGCGAGGCCTCAGCCTCCTGCTCATCTCCCATGACCTGCCGATGGTGGAGCATATCAGCGACCGGATCGTGAAATTACAGAGAGAATAGACAGAAAATCGTCGTTCTCTTTTGTTGAATTCCGCTTTTTTATCTGATAACGACAAATATTTATAAAAAAAATTTTACTTTTGTTCTTATAGAGTGTATCCTTAGAATAGGGCAATACAGAGGCATTCAAAAATGCGATTGATCGTCTAAAGCACACGAGATGGAGAGTTAGAGAATGAGAAAAACATATCTTGATAACGGAAGTACGAGTTTCCCAAAAGCTCCAGGCGTTGGAAAGGCAATGAACTATTTTATTGAAGAAATCGGCTGCAATATCGGAAGAGGCGGCTATGAAACCGCTTATGATCTGGCAGAGAAAATATATGACACGAGGAGTCAGCTTTGCAGACTGTTTCATTTTAGCGATGAAAGACACGTCATATTTACGCCCAGTGTTACATATAGTTTGAATTTTTTGATAAAAGGCTTGCTCAAAGAAAAAGATCATGTTATTGTCTCCGGAATTGAGCATAACGCGGTCGCAAGACCTTGCGAGGCTCTTAAATCAAAAGGCGTTGAGGTCTCCATCGCCCCGTGCGATAGAGAGGGCAGGCTTGATTTTGAGGCTTTCCAAAAGCTTTTTAATGAGAGGACAAAGCTTGTAGTCATGTCACACGCCTCCAATGTAAGCGGCACCGTGTTAGATGCGGAAACTGCAGGGAAAATATGCAAACAAAAAGGCGTGTATTTCGCACTTGACGCAGCACAGAGCGCAGGTGTAATCGATATTGATTTTGAAAAATTTTCGCTGAGCGCACTTTGCATAACCGGACATAAAGGTCTGCTTGGTCCGCAGGGAATCGGCGCGTTGCTGCTTACTCCTAAAATCGCGGCCGAAATGGAGCCGCTTATTTGCGGCGGCACCGGAAGCGCTTCCCATTTGATTACCATGCCGGAATTCATGCCGGATAAATTTGAAGCAGGAACCTTGAATCTTCCGGGAATTATCGGATTAAACGCGGCATTGCGATATATTGAGGAAAGAACCCCTGCTGAGATTCGAAAACACGAGTTGGAACTCGCAGCGCAGTTTATAGACGGACTTCAAAGTGATACCAATATTCGAATTGTTGGCATACGGGGCAGAGAGAATAGAGTCGGAACGGTATCTTTAGATTTTTTGGAAGAGGATAACGCGGACATCGCATATCGTCTTGACGCGGAGTACGGAATTATGACGCGATGCGGTCTTCATTGCGCGCCGCTTGCGCATCAGACCTTTGGTACGTTTCCGCAAGGAACGGTTCGCTTTGCTTTTGGATACCAAAATACCCGGGAAGATGTAAACTATGCGCTGAAAGCGATTCACGAAATGGTTAGAAAATAAAGGAGGTATATTATGGCAGATATTACAATTGACGCGAGAGGAAAATCGTGCCCGATTCCGGTTGTTATGACAACAAAAGAGTTAAATGCGGCAACAGAGGCGGGGACTGTTCTTGTTCAGGTTGACAACGAGGTCGCAGTACAAAACCTGCTCAGGCTTGCGTCCGGAAGGAATTTGCAGGCTATGAGCAAAAAAATTGAAGACAATTTATTTGAGGTCAGCATTACCATAGACGGCAAGGCGGCGGCACAAGAAGAGGGTTCTGAAGCTGTTTGCCATCCGGACAAGCGTGACAACACGGTGGTTGTGATTGCCTCAGACAAGATGGGAAGCGGAAATGATGAACTCGGAAAAGTCCTGATAAAAGGATTTATTTATGCGTTATCTCAGCTTCCAAAATTACCAAGCACAGTGATTTTTTATAATGGGGGCGCGACAATTCCGGTGGAAGGTTCTGTCTCTTTGGAAGATTTAAAAAATCTCGAAGCGCAGGGCGTTCAAATTATGACCTGCGGCACTTGCCTTGACTATTATAACCTTAAGGACAAGCTCGCGGTGGGCAGCGTTACAAACATGTACGCGATTGTTGAAACCCTGAGCAACGCGTCGAAGATTTTGAGACCATAGCGGCTGTGATGATGGAAAAGAGCCTAAGAGAGATTATCACTTTTTACTCAACCACAGATGCTATTATGTTTGAAAAGTACTGCCGCAAAGAAAGCATTGAAGGAAGACTGATTCCTGTGCCAAGAGCGATTTCGGCAAGCTGTGGCTTATGCTGGAGCGCACCGGAACAGGAGAAGGAACGGATAGAGACAGCTGTTTCTTCGGATAAACTCAGAATCGCAGAGCGATATCAAATGATGCTGTAGGTGAATATAGCTGAAGAAAAAGTGATTCAGGGTTAGAATGTGAATTTTGTATCAAACGCTTGGTTTTTAAATACTAATTGCTGCTTAAAATAGCTACTTCTTATAATGAAAAATACCGCTTCCACAAAGGATATGGTTTGGCATGAGCTAATTATCTGGCGTTTCAAGCGGCATTTTATTGCCGTTTTCCTTGGATGGTGAATTTAAGTGATAGAGATTAAAGCTATATCCCGGTAAAATTTCAAAAGAATGCGCTTGATTGAGGACTTTTATTATGATGGATGAAATGATAATAATTGATGGAGTATCTAAAGAATATGGAGAATTAAAAGTCTTAAAGGACATTCATTTGCATATCCAAAAAGGGGCTATTTGCGGAATTATAGGACAAAGTGGAGCGGGCAAATCCACACTTTTAAGATGCATTAATGGATTAGAAAAATTCGATAGTGGGAAAATTTTGATAGACGGGGTTGAAATATCTATTGAAAATGAGCGTGCCGTGAGAAATATCCGTCGGGAAATCGGCATGGTATTCCAAAATTTTTCTTTATTAGAAAGACTTAATGTATATGAAAATATAGCGTTCCCAATGAAAAGCTGGGGCTATTCCAAAAAAGAAATAGACCAACGGGTGAAAGAACTTATCGGACTGGTAGAATTGACAGATAAAATGGACGCTTACCCTAAGCATCTTTCGGGAGGACAAAAGCAAAGGGTCGCGATTGCGCGTGCATTAACGATGGAACCCAAGATTTTACTATGTGATGAGGCAACCTCAGCTTTGGATCCTAAAACATCAGAATCAATTTTAAAACTGCTCAAAGATATTAACGATAAAACGGGGATTACCATTATTGTTGTGGCACACCAGTTGTCTGTGATTAGAGATATTTGCACGCATATGGCAATCCTGGAAAATGGATATCTGGCAAACAGCGGCAAAACCATAGAAGTGTTTGTGAATGAACCTGAGGCGCTGAGAAGATTACAAGCGTATAAATCGAATGAAGCGAATTTATCTATTGTATTCCAAAAGAATCATTCAATAGAGCTATCACAAATGATTCGTGATTTAAACCTTGATGTCAATATTATAGATATGCAGCATATAGGAATAGATAAAAAAACAGTACATTACACCGTGCATGTTCCAAATGAAAAACTGGAAACATGTATGGAATGGCTTGAGAAGAAAAAAATCTATGCTTCAAGACTAAAAGGAATGGAACAAATCGATGCTTAAAAAAGAATTTGTTGATATTTGGATGAAATATTTTGAACAATTAATAGCCCCGGCAATATTTGTAACACTTCGCCTTGTCGCGGTTACGATGCTGATTTGCATGTGCTGCGGGTTTTTATTGGCGTGTCTAATGGTCTTAACACATCCGAGCAAAGGTTTGCGCCCAAATAAAAAAATTTATGCGCCCCTATCGATTATTGCTAATTCAGTTCGAAGTTTTCCGTTTGTTCTTTTAATCGTTACATTAGCTCCGATAACACGCTTTATATTGGGGACCATGATTGGAGAAGTGGCAGCTATTCTTCCGTTAAGTGTGGGAGGCATTCCTTTTGTAGCAAGATTGTTGGAAAATGCAATGTTAGAAGTTGATCCGCAATTAATTGAGATGTCCCGATCGTTTGGTCTCTCTGATGGAGAAATTCTTATTCGGGTTATCTTAAAAGAATCAACTCCGGCAATCATCAATAGCATAACCCTTGCTACTATCAATTGTGTTGGGTCAACGGCTATGGCAGGTGCTGTGGGCGCTGGCGGCCTTGGAGCAGTAGCTTTGAGTTACGGATTTTATAGTTTCAACGATGTGGTTCTGTATACCTGCGTCATCATTACTTTGATTATTGTTCAAATCGTACAATTAATTGGCAGTGTGCTGTATCATAGAAGTCTTGGAAAGCAATAAAATGGTTATACCATTCTTTTTAAGGATGCTATATACAAAAGGAAAAAGGAAAGGAAAAAAGAAAATGAAAAGAAAAAAACTTATGTGCATGATTTTGATCGGACTTATGGCGCTTAGCTTAATGGCATGTTCAAACTCGGAATCCAATACGGATAATGCAGAAAATCAGACTTTGAAAATAGGCTGCGTTTCCGCAACGGAGCCATGCGTTCAAATTATGAAAGAGGCAATGGAAGGAACGGGATACGAAGTAGAGGTTGTTGTGTTTGACGGAAATAATTTACCGGCAGAAGCATTAAATGCGGGAGATATAGATGGATTATTTTGCAACAGCTTGAAGTGGATGAAGACCTTTAACGAAGAGAATAACGCAGACTTAGCTATGGCGTTCCCTTATTACTTCTCTTATGCGGGATTGTATTCTGCAAAATGGGATTCGCCGGAAGACTTTCCGGATGGAGCTACCGTTATAGTATCCAACGGTCTCAGCAATGTTGACGGAGGTTTGAGAATTTTACAGAATGCAGGTTTAATTACCCTGGCGGATGAACCGAGCGAAAATGGTTTTTATTCCATCATTGATATCGTTGACAATCCAAAGAATATTCAAATTACCCCTGCGGAATTAACCACGGCGATGTCTGGTATCAATGACGTGGATGGAGTAGTTGCATCTGCTGTTATCGTTAAGGAGTCCGGAATCATGTCACCAAGTGAACATATGGCATTAAGCACTCGTGATCAAATGACGCCGCAGGGATTAATTGTAAACGCAAAAGATGAAGGTGCAGAGTGGGTTGCGATTGCAAAAAAACAAATGGAGCAGCAAAAATATTATGAAGAGTTCAACGAACGTTTTGACGGTACGTTTATCCTTTATGATGAAATTGATAAGTACTTTCCAGAGAACTAAGGAGGAATAATCCATGTATAAGTATGATCAGAATTCCGTTAAGCGTACTTTGGAGTATGCTAACTGCGCTCTAAAGCTGGAACGTAAAATAGTGGGAATGAAGTTTTTATTTACAGATGAAGAATTTGAAGCAGCGGATGTTCCAAAACTATCTGGGAAAATATCATATTGTACAATGGTAATTCATGCCGGAGATGGAGTATCCTTAAAAGCAGACATTGATAATTTTGGGTGCTTTGGTGGAGCCAGAGCATTAGGTATCGTTGACGATGACAGATTCTACTTGGACGGAAGATTTTTTGAACCAAGAGGATTATATCAAGATTTAGCAACGTCACGAGAAGTGACGAGTCATATACACCGCTGTGACCATAGAGTAAAAGGAATTATGGTAAGACCTTTGGAGGATTTCACAGAGGATCCGGATGTTGCTATTATTGTCAGTAATCCTAGAAATATTATGCGTCTCATACAAGGATATACCTATCACTTCGGCACCGCTCAAGGGATCAAAATGGTAGGCAATCAAGCGATCTGCGCGGAAGCCACCGCGCACCCATATATGGAAAACTCAATGAATATTTCATGCTTATGCAACGGTCCGCGCACCGCAGGAATGAAAGAATACGAAATGGCCATGGGGATTGTATTTAATCGCTTTGAAAAGCTGATCCATGGATTATGCATGACAATCACGGCAATCGAACATAATCCGCGTAAAAAAGAAATTGTGGAAGATTTTGAGAAGCATCATATTACCGACATTCCGGTTATCATGGGAAGAAATTATGGACATCCATTTTTTGAGCGGGATCTTGCGCATTTTAAGAAATGGGATGATGAAAACCCAAGAGAAGATGAAAAACTTTTTTCAGATATCTTCGCGGAATAAAAGTAAAATTGCGCTGAGAAGCATGTACCTCTGCTACATAAGCAGAAAATGAAAAAATGACTTTACGCACCAGCCAGATCTACAGTCTGGCTGGTATTTTTTCGTGAAGCTAAAAGGAGACGACTATTGCTTGGCACGAAACGACAAATTATTGTCTGTATTCAGCTGCTATGATGGTTAAAACAATAGAAATCATAATTATATCAATATAAACAATTTTATTTATTTATAAAAATGATATATAATTTCTACGAAAATCAGAAAAAAGCAAAGTGAAAGCAGGGCAAAAAATGATCCGCATTGAAAATGTGTCAAAATCATTCGATAATTTACAGATATTGAAAGGTGTCTCGCTGAACATAGAAAAGGGAGAAATTTTTGGAATCGTGGGAAGAAGCGGCGTAGGGAAATCTACTTTGCTGCGATGCGTCAATGGACTGGAACAATACAATTCCGGCTCCATCAAGGTTGACGGCGCGGAGGTAGGGAGCCTTTCGCCTGAAGAACTACGCCTTTTTAGAAAAAACGTCGGCATGGTATTTCAGAATTTTTCTCTGGTTACAAGAGCAAGTGTTTATGAAAATATCGCCTTTGCCATGAAAATATGGAATTGTGATAAAAATAGGATCGACCGTAGAGTGAAAGAACTGCTTGAAGTGGTGGGAATACCGGAAAAAATAAACGCGCGTGCCCGAGATTTGTCCGGAGGACAGAAACAGCGCGTGGCCTTAGCGAGAGCTTTGGCAATGAATCCAAGTGTACTTTTGTGCGATGAAGCTACATCGGCGCTGGATCCTAAGAGCACCATAGATATTCTTTCGCTGCTTGACGAAATAAATAAGAATTTCAATATTACGATCGTCATGGTGACCCATGAAATGGAAGTGATAAAAACCCTGTGCGACAGTATGGCCGTCATGGCAAACGGAAATGTTGAGGCTACAGGAAGCGTTGAACGGGTTTTTTTGGAGAGACCCCCGGCACTTTGTGATTTGCTTGGAGAAGCGCCTATGAAGCTGCGCGATGAGGAAACCTTGTTTGACATTCAAATCGACGAGGAGAAAGGGGACGCGACGCTGCTGACCTCTATGGCACGAAGCTTGGGTGTGGACTTCCGATTTGCGGATAATCAGAAACTTTCTCTTAAAAATAAGACTGTAGATACGTTCCGAATTCTTGCTGACAGAGTGGATGCCGCAGCCATTACCAAGTACCTTGATATGAGAAGCATCACATACAAACGCTTTCCGGAGGTGATTTAAAATGATAACCGAATATTGGAACAAGCTGATTATGCCGTCTATTTTTGTTACGCTTGAAATTGTGTTTTTTACCGTACTCATAGGATTCGTACTGGGCTTTATCATGGCAATTCTGCTGACGCTTTACGGACCGACAGGACTGCGACACAAAAAAAGACTTTATGCTGTTCTCAGCTTTATCATTAATACGATTCGCTCTTTCCCAATTTTGATTCTTATCGTTACAATCGCGCCGTTTACGAGGATTGTGGTAGGAACGACGATAGGAACCAGGGCAGTCATACTGCCACTGGCCATTGCGGCTACAGCTTTCATCGCTCGCCTTCTTGAAAGCAATTTCATTAAGGTGGATGCGCAGTTGATTGAAGCAGCACGCTCTTTGGGAGCCACAGACATGCAGATCATGTGGCGGGTCATCATAAAGGAATCGGTTCCATCCATTATCTCTGTTATCACGCTTGCGACAATTAACAACATAGCGGCGACTACGATTGCCGGAGCTGTGGGAGGAGGCGGTTTGGGAGCGATCGCGTTGACGTATGGATATCAGAGCTTTAACAATACCGTACTGTATATGGGGGTGCTCATATTGCTGATCATGGTGAATGCGGTACAGTATTTTGGCGAATGGTTATATAAAAAGCTGCTGTAGCACCGTGAGCTGCGGTCATAGGAAGGATAGAAGGAAATGACAACATATGAGGAAGCTTTGTGGTTGGAGGTGTTGCTGGATTTGCCGCGCCGACCCGTAGGGATACATTTTTTAATGACAAAAGAAGATTATGACACGTTCCCCGCGGAGGCACCTCAAAACAGAATGTCTTATTGCACGATGGTAAGAAAGGCATCACAGGGAATCGCGCAAAAAGCGCATTTAGGGCATATGGCTTGCATCGGAGGTGCTACCGCCTTGGGACTGGTTGAGCCTACAGAAGAAATGAAGGACGGAACTCGTCGCTTCAAGCAGGGGGCCTATTTGGACTTGGCCGTATGCCGTAAAATGTCAAAAAATATGGTCTACTGTTCTCATAAGGCCTACGGCTTAGGTATTGTACCCTTAGGCAGCTGTGACCTTAAACCGGATGTGGTGATTTTGATTTGTAATCCGTTCCATGCCATGAGAATCGCGCAAGGCTACGCGTATCGCAATGGTCATGTGAGCGATATCTGTTTTTCCGGAATGCAGGCCGTATGCCAGGAATGTACCTCCAGACCGTTTGAAACAGATGCTGTCAATATATCGATGATGTGCTCAGGAACCCGTATGCTTGCGGGTTGGAAAAAAGATGAGTTGGGCATAGGCATGCCATATCATCTTTTGGAACAGGTCTTGGAAGGACTGAAAGCTACAGTGAATCCGCTGGAGCGTAACAAGGAAAAAGAACAAATCATCTCGCGCATGGAACAAAGAGGACTTTTAGGGCAATTGCATATTATCATGAATAAAAATTACGACGATGGCTGCTACATAGGTGGACCGGCAGGAAAACCCGGGAAGAATGAATAGGATACATTCTCACGATATAAACCACAAAAGGTTTTATATAACAAACTCTTAATCATAAAAACGGAGGATTTTAAATGAAAAAAATTTCAAAAAAGATAGCACTGCTTCTTTGCCTGTTACTTGCGTTCATCGCTTTTGCAGGTTGCGGACAAAAACAGAATACCGACACGCAGGGTGAAGAAAAAACTAAAATAAGCATCGGATGCATGCCGCTGAATGAAGAGGCGGTACAAGTTGTAAAGGAATTGATGGCAGACAAAGGATATGAAATGGAAGTGATGGTCTTCGATGGAAATAACCTTCCGGCAGAAGCGTTGATGGCAGACGAAATTGATTGCCTGCTTCTTAATCATTTGCCTTGGATGAATAATTTTAATGAGCAGAATGGTTCGGAGCTGACGCTGGTGAAGGGCTTCACTTATGCGTCCCTTTTTGGCATCTACTCCGCGAAGCACGATTCTATTGAGGATATTCCTGAAAACGGAACAATTATCGTTTCCAATGACCCTGCAAATATGCACCGTTCTCTCCTGTTCATGCAGAAGCTTGGACTCATGAAACTCGGCGAGCAGAACGGGGACTACTATACCGTTTTGGATATTACCGAAAATCCAAAGAATCTGCAAATCGTAGAGGTTGAAACTACAAACACCGCAGGCTCTTTCCAGGACGCGGATGCTTCCATTTCCTTCTCTTCCGTTATGAGAAACGCGGGAATCGACGCGCATTCCTATCTGGCCGAAGACGGAGAATATGTGAACTACCCTACAGGCTTCTTTGTAAACAAAGGAGATGAGGAATCCGCATGGGCCAAAGCACTCATTGAAGTAACCAATACGGAAGACTTCCAGAAAAAATTTGATGAAATTTTTCAGGGCGCGTACATGATCTTCGATTACGAAGGTTAATTTTATCAGCGAAATAGGGAAACTCCAGCCGTCTAAGGCAAAGCCGGCTACGAGGTAAACGATAAATAAAAAATCCGCTTCTTCAGCCATGTGTTTGAGAGCGGATTTTTAATATGACAACAAAAATCGAAAAAAGCCGCATTGCTGCGGCTCTTTTCGAGAAAGTGTGTGTGTATTCAATAAAAGAAGGAAAGTTTGCAAATTGATTTACCATCAATCCCTTTTGACATTCTTATCATATCACTGGAATGTGAAGAGGGCGTGACGATCGTAAGAACTTTCTGAACAAATTCTTTACGCATAGTCTACCATGGGTATGTCGAAAAGTCAATAAAATTCCAAGCAATTTTATCACCTTCTTCAACGGTAATTTCTCCCGCGCCCACATCGGGCATCTCGCCGTTGACAGTAAAGACCCAACCTGTTGTATCCGTATAATCGCCCTGCGTGAATCCGTTGATCTCGGTGACGTAGCTACCATTCTTTTCGATGGTGATGCTCATGTCGTGGGACATGCAGTAAAGCTCAGTGGCCTCTAGTACGGTCGAGCCCTCTTCGGCGATAAATGGATCCTCGTCGATGGTATTGAAGTTTTCAACGTCCGGATTGTCCGTGCCATCGGTCAGAGAAAAGGTCAGGTTGGTCGGGTTGACAACGTCCTCCGGTGTACCGGCGTCGTCCTGCGTTGTGCAGCCTGCCATGGCGAAGCCCAGAAGCAGGGTCAAAAGAATGGTTGTAATTTTTTTCATAATTTCCTCCGTCAAATCTATCATACGATGTATTTACGTATTATGTACCAAAACTTGTGAAAATATCGCAGTCTGTCAAATCATCGCATCTCAAAGCTGCTGCGTGGACATGATGCGATAAAGATCCATGTCAGCCTCGGACTGCGCGTCATAAACGATGCTACCGCCCACGACGGTCATGCAGGCCTGCTGCTTGGCAAATTGCTGCAGACTGCCGTCCAGCGGGTTTGTCTCGAACAGCGTGAAATCCGCCAAGTATCCGGCCGCGATTTTGCCGAGCTTTTCGCTCATGCCGATGATGGCCGCAGCGCCTGTTGTCAGCTGCTCGATCGCCTCTGTGACAGAACCGATGCCCGGCGGGAGTGCACTTGGCGCGAGCGGCGCAGTACCGTAGGTCAGTATCGCGGTATCCCGGTACAAAAGCTCCTGCAGGACGTTCTCCTCAGGCACAGCGTCTGTCGCGATGATGACGTTATTTTTGTAACCCTTGCTTCGCAGATTTTCCAAAGCCAGATAAGCCATGGTGAGAGCCTCACTGCCGTCAGCCTCGATAAAGAGCCCGAAGCCCTTGTCGGAGACTTCTTCGGTGATCGCGTTCAGCGCGCCTTGCGTGAACGGGATCGGGTTCTGCGCGTTTTCCAGATACAGATAGAGCATCTCGGCGTTGATCCTATCGCCGATCTCCAGACAGTTTGTCCGGCGTGCCATCAGTTTATGCACGATCATGCGCGGCTGCAGCGGGCGATTCACCAGATAAGAACCGAAAAAGCGCTGGCGCAGCTCGCCCTCGTTATATAATCCGAGGATCGAATCCTCATACAAGGTTTCAAAATAATCCGGTGCGGCGATGTCAAGAACAGATGTGAAGCCATGCTCCGCGAGTGCCTCACTCTCGAATTTGACCAGCTCCTCAATCTCTTCAAAGTCAAATGGAATCAGAAGATTCAGCACATAGGAAACGGTGACGGTCTCGACAACTTCCTCCTCGGCGGTTTGCGCGACAATCCTGTCGGCTTCCATATTCGTCCAGCACTGCACACCGTTTTGGCAGAGCAGGAGGACGGGCTTCTCCCCGCAGGCTTCGCTGAGCAGTTTCGATGACACAGGAAAATCCAAAAGATCGGGAGCATCCGCGCGTGAGGTTTCCTCCGCAAGTGCCGCTTTTTTAGAGATCTCGGTGGTTTCCGGACAGACATCGGCACAGGATGAGGCAGAAAGCTCCGAGGCTGTTTCCTTGGCGCCGTCTGTTTCGTTTCCTTCGTCTATGCCCGCTGCCTCCTGTGGCGCGCTTTCGGGCTTCAGATCATCGCGGTAGCCATAGCCAAAGAGGACTTCCGCGTCCTCATGTTCCTCTGCCCAAGCGGAAACCGCGGACAGAACGTCGTCGGTCGTGTGGCAGTCTGTGAGGTCAAGATACTGGTCCTGAAACACCTTGAGCACCGGACTTCTGTGCGCGTCAATGAAACCGGGGAACATGAATTTTCCTTCGAGATCGATCAGGCAGGTATCCTTGCCTGTGATCGCGTCCATTTCCGAAAAATTGCCGACACCGAGGATTGCCTCGTCTTTGACGGCAACCGCGTCCGCCCAAGGGAGTTCGGGGTCCTGCGTAAAAATGTGCCCATTATGAAAAATCGTGTCTGCTGTGATCGTTTTTTTGAAAAAGCCAAAAGCCATAGCCTACCTCCGCCAAAAGATTCTTAAAATTATTGTACCATATTTTTTATTCTTATGATATACTAAATTGTAGATTTTAATGCAGTCAGGCGAAATACACGCCTGCAAACCTATGCCGAAAAGGTTAATCTTGGCAAGGAACGGATCCGGCAAGAAAAGGCAAAGGAGAAAGAATGATGACAAGAAGAATCGGAACGGTGTCCCGCGGTCTGCGTGCACCGATTATCAAAGAAGGCGATGACCTCAGAAAAATCGTAGTCGATACGTTTATGGACTGCGTGGATCATGGAGAGTTTGAAATTGGCAGCAAGGATGTGCTCGCAGTTACAGAGTCGATTTTGGCGCGCGCGCAGAGAAACTACGCGACGACTGATCAGCTCGCGCAGGATGTGAAGGCAAAGCTCGGCGGCCAGACCATCGGCGTGGTGTTCCCGATCCTCAGCCGCAACCGTTTCGCGATCTGTCTGCGCGGCATCGCGAAGGGCGCGAAGAAGGTCGTACTGATGCTCAGCTATCCGAGCGACGAGGTAGGTAACCATCTGCTGGACCTCGACCTTTTGGACGAAAAGGGCGTTGACCCGTACAAGGATGTTTTGACGCAGGCGGAATTTGAGGCTCTGTTCGGCAAGTCCAAGCATACCTTCACCGACATGGATTATGTCAATTACTATAAAGAGTTGATTGAAGAGGAGGGTGCGGAGGCGGAGATCATCTTTGCCAACAATCCGCGCAAGATCGTGGACTATACGGACAAAGTCATCTGCGCGGACATTCACACCAGAGCGCGCACCAAGCGTCTGATTCAAGAGGCAGGCGGCAAAGTAGTGCTTGGAATGGATGAACTGTTAACGGCTCCGGTGAACGGCTCCGGCTACAATCCGGATTACGGCATCTTAGGTTCCAATAAGGCGACCGAGGGTACGATCAAGCTGTTCCCGATCCACTGTCAGGAATTCGTGGACGGCGTGCAGGCGGACATCAAGGCGCGTACGGGTAAGACAGTCGAAGTCATGGTCTACGGCGATGGCGCGTTCAAGGATCCGGTCGGCAAGATCTGGGAACTGGCGGACCCTGTGGTATCTCCGGGCTTCACAGACGGTCTTGTGGGACAGCCGAATGAGCTAAAGCTCAAATATCTGGCGGACAACGATTTCAGCGAGCTCAGAGGTGACGAGCTGAAATGCGCGATCGAACAGGCGATCCGCGAAAAGGACAGCAATCTGGTCGGACAGATGGCGACCGAGGGCACAACACCGAGACGATTGACAGACCTGCTCGGCTCCCTGTGTGACTTGACCTCCGGCTCCGGCGACAAGGGAACCCCGTTCATTTATATTCAAGGTTACTTCGACAATTACACAGATTAAGATCGATACGGATAGGAGGGCGTCCACGTGCGGGCGCCCTTTTGTAATGGGGAAAAACGGTCCTGCGATGCAGGTGCGGCGGTGCGAGAGGAGGGCGGCTAGTCATCGCCTCCTGCTCGATTCGGCATAATGTAAAGCTGTTCGTCATGTTTCGACAAGATTCGCGAGCATCTGTTATCCAAAAAAGTGGAAGAAGTCACGAGAAATTGCCGAGGTCAGACAGCCCCAGCGGAGCATTTAGACATTTTTGCACTTAAAATGCGAAAAAGTCCTGCATTGTGCAGGATTTTTTGGTATGATGGTGACACAAGGTGGTGACAATCTGGAAAATCATGAGGAGGCGAGTTGTTAATATGAAAAGAAGCGGATGGACGATTTCACTGATTCTTGCGGCGACTCTTTATATTCTGGTTTCTATCCGGTTTTTTCAAACGCCGATCAAGACGAAAACGGATTATTACCAGTTCGCCGCGGCGACTATGGCGTTATGGGCAGCGATTCGGCAATATATCAGTGCAAGGCGAAAATAAGCAAGAAAATAATCAAAAAGTCCTGCATTGTGCAGGATTTTTTGGTATGATAGAGATGGGAAAAGTCGGACTAGAGTCCGGATACGTGAATTGCTATAGGAGGGATGACTTCATGAAAAAATTTCGGGGGCTTTTGGCTGCAGTGCTGCTGGTCGGTATCTTAGCCGGCGTGAATCGTGTATGCTTTTCGAATTTTGACAGTACCGTAGGATACCGGCTTGCGGAAAAAACTGCGCAGAAAGAAATAGAAAAAAACTTCCCGGAGGTCGATCTTTCGGGTGCAGAGGTATCTGTGGACTGCTCTGTGGAATCGTATTATTTTTTGAAGTATCGAGGCAGCATACAAGTGTTATATTTTTGGGAGGAAAGCGGAGAAAGTATTTCGGTATTCGTCAACGGCTATCTGCCCATGTGTATAACGAAGATCGTAAATCGAACTGAAAAATAAGGAGGAGGGAGCGATGTATCAGACGAAGCGTTATGAAAAGGAAATCACAGTCAAGGATTACCTTGCGCAGTATGTAAACGTCGAGGAGTTTTTGGCGTACTGCAAGGAATGTAAAAACTACGACCGGGTGTGGTCATGCCCTTCCTATGATTTTGAGCAGGAAGCCTACTGGAAACAGTACGAAAAGCTGTATATCCTCGGCTATCAGATTTTCTTCGAGGCGGGAACGACAGAGGCGGAGAGCCTGCGGATCATGGCAGAAGTCAAGGCACGTATGAGCGAGGAATTGTTTGCGATGGAAGCGGCGCATCCGGGGTCTGTATCACTGTCAGCGGGCAGCTGCAGCGTGTGCGGCGAAGAAAACTGCACCAGACCGCAGGGCGAGCCTTGCAGATATCCGGACAAGCTGCGGTATTCGATTGAGTCCATCGGCGGCAATGTCGGCAAGACGGTGCATGACTTTTTGGGAATCCCGCTCGAGTGGATCGAAGAGGGCAAGGTGCCGCGCTATTTTGTGCTGGTCGGCGGTCTGCTCAAACCGGAGGCTTGCATTGCGTAGTGACGGAGGAAGAGAACCCATGGACTGCGCGAACCGAAAACCGCAGAGAAAAATCTGCGCGGGAATCTGCATGATTTGCAAGAAATCGCTTGAATTTACGCCGCAAGAGGCATATAATTTTGGTGTATACAAAATTGATTCGTTGAGATAAAGGAGATGGATTTGCATCATGTATAAAGAAGCATTAAGACCCGTTTGGGCTGAGATCAATTTAACCAATTTAGATTACAATATCAAACAGATCAAAGATAAAATCGGAGACAGACAGATGATCGGCGTCATCAAGGCAGACGCTTACGGTCATGGCTCTGTCAAAGTCGCGGAGGTGCTGCGCGCGAACGGCTGTAAGACTTTTGCAATCGCGACGCTGCAGGAGGCGATCACCCTGCGTGAGGCCGGCGCAAAGGAAGAGATCATCATGCTCGGTCTGACCCCGGACATGTATGCAGACACCATCGTCGATTATGATATTACGCCGGTTGTCTGTGCATCTGAGAATGCAGCTGCCTTCGCCGCGGCAGCAAAGGCAAAGGGCAAGACTGTCCACGCGCTGATCGCAGTCGATACCGGGATGGGTCGCATCGGCTATCTGGCAGACGACCTCGACTTTGCGGTGGAGGATGTCAAGAAGATCGCGGCGCTCGAAAACTTCAAGATCAAAGGCATGTTTTCGCATATGTCTACGGCAGATGCGTTCGACAAGACCTATTCCCATCAGCAGGAGGCAAAATACAACAAGTTCTATGAAACCTTAACCGCCGCGGGCATCGAAATCCCGTTCCGCACGCTGGCGAACAGCGCTTCCATCATGGAACTTCCGTCTGTATACTTCGATGCATGCCGCCCGGGCATTATCCTCTATGGATGCTACCCTTCCGATGAGGTAGATGTGAAAGAACTTTCCATCAAACCGGTGATGTCCGTCAAAGCGAACATCGTGCATCTGAAGGATGTCCCGGCTGATTTCTCCGTTGGTTACGGACGCAAATTTATTTCGAAGAGACCGAGCAAGATTGCGACCATCGCGCTCGGCTATGCGGACGGTTATCCACGCCCGTATTCCCAACACGCGAAAGTCATCGTGAACGGTAAGATCGCACCGATCGCAGGCAATATCTGCATGGACCAGTGCATGATCGATGTGACCGATGTACCGGATGTCAAGGTCGGCGATGAAGTCATCATCATGGGCAGCGACGGCAAGCATACCATTTTGGCTGACGATATCGCAAACGCGACAGGCACGATCAATTATGAAATCACCTGTGCGTTCGGACAGCGCCTGCCGAAGGTTTATGTAAAGTAAGATCACAGAAGCCGAGAAGCCGGGCCGCGCGCCCGGCTTTGTTTTAGGAGAGCGCAAAGCGCTGCGTGATGTGCATGGTGCAGTGCAGAGACCTGTGTCGCAGCTTGGGCGGCGCGCGGCGTGCGGCGAACCGTGAGCTGTGAGGGATGGAGACGATACGATGGAAGTAAAAAAGCAAAAGACCTTATCGCTGAAGGATAGCTTCATACGGCAAATGGAAAAGGATATCCTCTCCGGCAGGCTGTCTGTGGGGCAGAAGCTTCCATCGGAGAGAGAACTCGCGGAACGTTTCGCGGTCAGTAAGGCGGTCATTCATGCCGGAATTCTTGAAATGGAAGAGAACGGATTTGTCCTTGTACGCCCACGCGTCGGAACGTTCGTATCGGATTTTCGCATGGATGGCGGCAAGGAGACCCTGCTCTCGCTGATGAACCACGATGGAGGCAGCTTGTGCGCGGAGGAGGTCAAATCCTTTAACGAGTTCCACTGTGCGCTGGATAATATGGTCATTCTGCTTTCGGAGCATCGCATGAACGCGGAGAACTATGCGGGACTGGATCTTGCCGTAGAGGGCATCGGACATGCCGCAAATCCGGCAGAGGCGGCGCATTATAACTTTGCATTTCATCACGCGCTTGCGCTGGTCAGCGGCAATACGCTCGCCCCGCTGTTTTATACCGCGTTCAAGAACACGTTCATGACCCTGTGGGAACGCTACGCCCGCAAATACGGGATTCCGGCGCTCTACCACAACTCGCGCGTACTGCTCGACTATATCCACGCGGGCCGCGCGCAGGAAGCAATCTCGTGGAACGACCTGTATACAGACAATACGACCTTTGGTGAGCAGAAGATCCTGGAGGAATAGAGGAGGAATATTTTATGGAAAGAGACCGATTCAAAACCAGAACCGGCTTTATTATTGCGTGTATCGGTTCTGCGGTCGGGATGGGCAACATCTGGCGGTTTCCAATCATGGTATCGAAATACGGCGGCATGACGTTTCTGATCGTGTATATACTGTTTGTGATTCTGATTGCGTCTTCCGGCATGATCGAGGAATTTGCACTCGGACGCTGGGCGGAGGCCGGTCCGGTCGGAGCTTTCGGCAAGTGTACCGAGACCAAATGGGGCAAGCGTACAATCGGCAGCGTGATCGGAGCGATTCCGGTCATCGGTGCGATGGGTCTCGCGATCGGCTATACGGTCGTGATGGGCTGGATTTTCAAATACTGCTTCATGGGCATCTCCGGGCAGCTGTTCGCGATGGGCACTGACATGGGTATGATCGGCGGGAGCTTCGATGCGGCGGCGCCGGGCGCGGACTCTCTGCCGGAGGCGGTGCGCATGATGCTGGACGGCGGTATTTTTACGATCGGCAACAGCACGTGGCAGATTGTCGGTCTGCTGGCAGCGCTGCTCATCATGGCGATGGGCGTCAGCGGTGGTATCGAAAAAGCCAATAAGATCATGATGCCGCTTCTGTTCGGTCTGTTTCTGCTTTTGGGTATCTACATCGCGTTCCTGCCGGGTTCCGGCGAGGGATACCGCTATATTTTCACACTGAACCCGCAAGGGCTTGCGGACCCGGAGGTCTGGATTTTTGCCTTTGGACAGGCGTTTTTCTCGCTTTCGGTGGCGGGCAACGGTTCGGTCATCTACGGTTCCTATCTGGACAAGCGCGAGGATCTGCCGGGTGCGGCGCGCAACGTGGCGATTTTCGACACGATCGCAGCAATGCTGGCGGCGCTGGTGATCCTGCCTGCGATGGGCGTGGGCGGCGTGACACCGGATACCGCAGGACCGGGGCTGATGTTCGTCTATCTGGTCAACGTGCTCAACGGCATGGCTGGCGGTCGGGTGGTCGGCATGCTCTTCTTTATCTGCGTGCTGTTCGCGGGCGCGACCTCGATCGTCAATCTCTACGAGGTGCCTGTGGCGTTCCTCCAGGAAAAGCTCGGATTGCGCAGAGTATCGGCGGTCGCGGTGATTGGTCTGATCGGGGCGGTCATTTCGGTACTAATCCAGCCATGGACTGCGCAGTGGATGGATGTGGTTTCGATTTATATTTGCCCGCTCGGCGCTCTGCTGGCAGGCCTCATGTTCTTTTGGGTCCTGCCTAAAGCGACAGCCATCGAGGCGGTCAGCGAGGGCGGCAGAAAACAGATCGGTGCATGGTTTTACCCGCTCGGCAAGTATCTATATTGCATCTGCGCGCTGACTGCGCTGATTGCGGGCGCACTGATCGGGAGCATTGGATGATGCAGTGCAGGCGCGTGTGCGGCATGAACGTAAGCATGACGTGAAAGCTCATATTTCATATGCAAAAACAAAAACGGACAGCGGCTGCCTGGGAACGTCCAAGGTCATGCTGTCCGTTTTCACATTTCTGTACATGTTATAGCTGTTCTAAACCGCAGCCGCAGGCGGAGGGGGCGTCTACAGCGTGTTTGACTCTGTCTGCCTCTTCGGCGGCTTTGGCGCTATTCCAGTGATCCATCGTGCCGACCAGATAGCCGGTGATACGACGGATACGTTCAAACGGTACCTGCTCGAATGCATAGTTCAGGTCTGCATAGTCACCGTCGATATGGATATCTAAGGTCTTTAATTTGCGGTTATATTTTCTCTCTAAATAATCGGCATAAGCCAGCGCCTCTTTGTGCGGGGCGTCTCCTGTGATCGTAACACTCATGATGGTTTCCTCCTTGCAAGCACGCACAACTGCATGTAGTTGCGATGCGGTATTATTTAGTTAATATACCCACCATATGTAGAATCGAAACGCTGTTCCTTATATAAAATCGCGGAACAGGATCAGCAGCAGATTGTTGTTGTAAAGATCCTCTGCGAAGTATGAGCCCTCCATCCAGCCTGCAATGGTATCGCAGTAGGACGGCAGGAAGATGCCGACCAACGGAAACAGCAGCGCTAGAAACAGGAGTACCGAAAGCGCGCCCAGCAGCACACCCATCAGGATGCCCAACAGCCAGTCCATGCCGCCGACAAAGCCGCCCCGATATTCGTGCGAAAACGCATGGATCAGTAGCGTCAGCACAAGCCGCAGAACGATCAGGATCAAGAAGAAGCAGAGAATCATCAGCACCAGGTGCGTCAGCCTGTCCGTACCGTCAGCGATGGCGGCAGCTGCAGCGGTGTCGGTACCGGATCTGAGCAGCGCCGGCAGCATTTCATAAGCCTGTGAGGAAGTCCACGTTTCGGTCAGAACGCCCTGTATCTTGGATGCCAGCGCAGTGCCGAAGCCTGTTTTATCCAAAAGCAGGGCTGCCAGATTGTCGCAGAAGAACCATGCGATCACGATGGTCGCGATGCCGCGCAGGAAACTGACGACAGTCATCACAAAGCCTCTGCGCATGGCGAAGAAGATCGTCAGCGCGAAAAGAATCAAAACCAGAATATCCATAATCATAAGATACACCTCGCCTGTCATATGTTATAGTATTGATTCTACTAAAAAAAGCGGGAATCCGCAAGCCCGCAATTGCGGCGGCGGACAGGAGGGCAAAATGGGAAATCAGTACGGACCATATGTCATGTATTTTTTGAGTCAGCTGCTGCAGAAGCAGCGTGCCGGGCAAGGCGGCGCGGCCATGCAGGGGTTATCGGAACGCGCGCCGGAAGCTGCACAGCAGGGAGAGAAAGCAAAGGAGACCATGCAGGTGCAGACGGAAGGCGGAGAGCAGCAGCCGGAGGCGGCGCCGCAGGCGCTGCCCGGCATTTTTGATGCGGACGAGACCGGGGCTGTCTGGCATCGACAGACGCAGATCGCGCTGCTGGCGCAGTTCTGCCCGGAGGGCGCGGCGCAGGCGGAGAAGCATGGGCATTTTTTGATCGGGCAAAAGGGCAGCGAGAGCTTTGTGGCTGTGCCGGGGCGCTTCCTGCGGGACGAGCAGCCCGCGGGCGGCGCGACCGGATTTACGCTTTGGCAGCCGATACGCGGCGGCGCGGCGTTGTATGAGGATCTTGCGCATTTGGAGGATGCGGTGACGGATTACCTTTACGGCTACTGGATTGCACGCGTCAATCCCGATACGCTGGCGCTGTCGGAAGTGTAAGACAGGCGAAAAAGGGCGCGAGCGGCGGATTTTCTCGGGTAATTGCGGGAATTGCAAAGGATGCAGTACACAAAAAGGTTGAATAATCCACTTGAGTGTGTTATGATAATAAAAGTATGGATAAGTTCATGACCGAGGCACTCGCAGAGGCCAAAGCCGCGCAGGCGCAGGGGGAGATCCCCATCGGCGCGGTCATCGTAAAAGACGGCGTTATCATCGGCCGCGGACATAATATGACACTGACCGCCAAGGATCCGACCGCGCACGCGGAAATGCTTGCGATCAGGCAGGCGGGGAAGTATCTCGGCGAGACGCTGGGCTGGAAACGTCTGACCGGCTGCAGCATGTATGTGACGATGGAGCCATGCAGCATGTGCGCGGGGGCGATCGTCTGGGCACGCATCGAGAAGCTGTATATCGGCGTCATGGATCCCAAGGCGGGAGGCTGCGGGTCGATATTTAATATCGTACAGGAAAAAAAGCTCAACCACTATGTGGAAGTCATCGAAATAGAGGACGGCCCTCTCAAGGAGGCATGCGGCGGCATTGTCCGCGACTTTTTTCGTGCACTGAGAGCCGCCAAAAAAACTACTAAAGAAGAGAAATCGGAGGAAACAAAATAATGAAAAGAGCAGGCCGGATTTTAAGCCTAGTAATCGTAACGATCATGCTTTGCACAGCTGTTTGCTTTGCGGACAGCGCGGCTGCAGGCAGTTTTAATCTTGTAGAAGCCTATCCGAAGGACGGCGCGACCGGTACAGCGATGGAGAACGTCGGCGTAAAGCTGTATTTTGATACGGAGTTTTCGGAGGAGGTCCTCAAAAACAAAAACGACAAGGCATTCCAGCTCGTAGATCCGGAGGGAAAGAGCCTGCCGCTGATGGTGCTGTACGTACCGAAGGAGGACGTCAAGGAAGAGGGCGTCAAGGGCATCATTCTGGTACTGCTCGATAATACCGGAGATCATTCCGATGTTAAAGTTGAAAGCAATACGGAATATACGCTCAAAATTTCCAAGGATCTTGTGGCTGACAACGGCAGTACACTTGGCACAGACCAGAGCGTGACCTTCCGTACGATGAACCAGCAGGCGAACACGCTCATCAACATTTTGATGATGGTCGTCATGTACGGCGGCATCATGTTCTTCACCATGCGCAGTATGAAAAAAACGGCAAAGGAAGAAGCTGAAAGAGCAAAAGAAGAAAAGGTCAACCCATATAAAGAAGCGAAGAGAACCGGCAAGTCCGTTGAAGAGATCGTTGAAAAAGATCAGAGAGACAAGGCCAAGAGAGCGGCGAAGCGCGCAAAGATGGCTGAGGCTGCGGAAGACGATGACGACTACGAAGAGGACAATGGCAACTATAGAGTAAAGGCGCCGCGTCCGATCTCGGCGGCTGGGGCGAAATACAAAACGGGCAGGAAAGCGCTGTCAGAGGCGAAAAAAGCAGAGGAAGAAGCCAGAGCCGCTCGCAGAAAAGCACAGAGCAAGGGTAAAAAGAAATAAAAAAGAAATAGATCTCAGACCGATGAGAGGGCATGTACCTCTCATTTCGTCTAACATAGACGAAACCGATCGGTCGTAACAAGCGAAACCGCAAGACGTAAAAAACGAAAACCGAAAAGCAAAACATGCGAAAAACATGTGAAAGAGGTGACCCTATGACTGCCGTACGGGAACAGCGAGAACTGGAGATCCGCGCATACGCCAAAATCAATCTGGCGCTGGACGTCACCGGCATCAGACCCGACGGGTACCACAGCGTGGATACCATCATGCAGCGGGTGTCTCTGGCAGATCTGATACAGCTCCACTGGCAGGAGGAACACCGCGATGCAGGGAAAGAACCTGTGCAGATCACGGTGACGACGACGAAACCCTATCTGCCGACCGACCGGAGGAATCTGGTGTATCGGGCAGCGGAGGCCATGATCGCACAGGCACAGCAATGCGGGGCAGTCCCGCAGGGAAGACTGCACATTCATATCGAAAAACGGATTCCGGTCGCAGCAGGACTTGGCGGCGGCAGCAGCAACTGTGCAGCGGTTCTGATTGCACTGAACCGTCTGTGGCGGCTGCACTGCAATACGCGGAAGCTGTGTGCAATCGCAGAGACGCTAGGCTCGGACATTCCATTCTGCGTACTGGTACAGAACACATCGTATCGCTGCGCATGGGGAACCGGTCGGGGCGAGGAGCTGCACGCGCTGCGGCGCGGCTTACGCAAGTATCTGGTGCTTGCCAAGCCCGCATTCGGCGTATCGACCAGAGAGGTTTTTGCGGGCATCGATGCCTGCGAGATTCCGACGCATCCGGATCTGGCGCAGCTCAAACGAGCGCTCAGACAAAGAGATGATGAAATTGTCTACCAAAACATGATCAATGTTTTAGAGAATTATACCCTGCCGCATTATCCGAGAGTCCGGGCACTCAAGGATCGGATTGCGGCAACGGACGGCGTACGCAAGGTGCTGATGAGCGGCAGCGGGCCGACCGTTATCGGCTTCTATGATTCCTACCGTATGGCAAAACAGGCCTGTACGGAGATCAGAAAAGCCGGGTTTGAAGCCTATTGGGCGGACACCATCCGGTAAGACCGGGCAGCTTTACATACAGAGATGGAAAGCAAAAGATGTAAAAGATGTAAGACGCAGAAGAGCAGAAAAAGATGTAGAACAGTAAGAAAGAATTTCGAGGTGGAGGAAATGCTGAATTTTGATTTGCAGAATCACAAGCCATTGCGAGAGATCGTGTATGAAGAATTGAAACGACAAATTCTCAAAGGAGAGATTGCACCCGGACACAGAATGATGGAAGTCGAGCTGGCAGACGATATGGGCGTGAGCCGTACACCGGTCAGAGAAGCCATCCGTAAGCTGGAAAAGGAGGGTCTGGTGACCATCGAACCGCGGAAGGGTGCTTACGCGTCCGACATTTCCATCAAGGACATGGTCGATGTGTTGGAGGTCAGACAATACTTAGAGAGCCTTGCAGCGGGTATGGCAGCAGCCCGGATCACACCGGAGGAAAAGCTGCAGCTGCAGGAGGCGACCGACGCGTACAAGCAGGCGGTCGAGTCGGAGAAAACTTCCGAGATCATCAAATGGGACGAAAATTTCCATAAGATCATCGTGGACTGCAGCGGCAACAAGACGCTGATCCAAATGATCTCGCAGGTGCAGGAGCTCGCGCTGCGTTTCCGTTATATCTATTACGATGATTTTTCGAGATACAAGAACCAGCCGCTGGAGCATCAGGAAATCGAAGAAGCGATTATGAGCGGCAACGCCGATAAGGCCAGAGAAGAAGCATACGCACATCTGGCAAGACTCAAGGAGTTCGTCATGATGCAGGGAGATAAGATCGTCAAAGGAGGCCAATAGGTCTTCTTTTTTTGCGGTTTGGACAGATTTTTGGCTGCGCGAGGTATAGGCGCACGTGCCCGGGCATAGATTGTAGCAAGACCAAATCTGGAAAGGGGAAAAGCTATGACCTACGAAAAAGAGATACCCGAGTATGCGATGGTGCCGGCCAAGGAGATGGAGGAGCGCGTCATTACACCTGTCAGTAAGGAAGCTGTCTACACCGCCGTACAGGTTTCCAATATTACCGAAAAACCCAAAACGGTGATCACCATAGAAGAAGATATCCTGGTTCCGGATACGAAGCCGGACCTTGCGAGGATCCTTTTGATCGAAGGCACACCGCATCCGGCGAGCCGCGAAATCAGCCAGATCGGCAAAGGAGAGGACTACCTCAGCGTTTCCGGTGACATCGAGCTGCAGACGCTGTATCTGCCGGAAAAGCAGGAAGGCGGGGAACCGATGATCGCGGTGCAGACCCGTGTGCCGTATCAGGAGCAATGGCACACGACGCTCACGCTGGGCGCGACCCTGCAGATGGATACCCGCATCGAAAAAATTGAACACATGGTGATCAACGAGCGCAAATACCGCGTCAAGATCTCTCTGGCAATCTACGCACGCGAATATACAGAACGCAATCTGGAGCTTTTTGAGGGTATCAGCGGCGAAGAGATCCAGATGCAGCGTGAAAAAATTGAGATCACCAATGTCGCGCAGCGTAAGACTGACACGCTGCATATCAGCCAGGATCTTGAGATCAAGGCGGAATGCCCGATCGAAGCGATCCTGCGGCAGGACATCGCGGTCGTCGAGAACTATAAGCAGGTGACCGGAGAAAAAATCGTCATCAGCGGCTTTATCTGCGTCAATCTCCTGTACCGCTGCCGGGAGGAGGCTGCGTTTTGCGAAAACCTGCATCAGGCGCGTGAAAAAGTGGAATTCACGCAGTTTATTCCGCTGCAGTCCGGCGCGACAGGCGCAGGGAGCCATATCTGTTTTGACGGCAGCGACCTCAAGGTCAAGCTGGTGCGCGGCGAGGACGGGGAAGAACTGCTGCGGCTGGAGGGCGATCTGCTGACGGAGGTCGAGATCTACTGCAATACCGAGAAAGAAGTCATTGTCGACGCTTACCACCGCGAAAAGGATTTTCTCTGCGATTTTCAGGAAGAGCATTGTCGAACTTTGGTCGGCACCACGATGGGCGAGTCCTCCCTACGTGAAATTTTCTCGCCGGAGGTGCCGGGCGGTGAAATCGAGCGCATCCTGTACACCGGAGGCGAGATCAGCAGCGGAGGCAGCCGTTGTGAACAGGGCAAAGTTGTTACCGAGGGTACGCTGACGATCAAGATGATCTGTCTGTGCGCGGGTGACGCGGAGACGCAGACGCAGATGCTTAGCGTGACCGAAGCAGTACCGTTCCGCGTGGTGACCACCATCCCGCAGCTTAACGGAAACGAAAGCATGCGCGCGCAGATGTACATCAAAGATCTGTGGGCAGAAAAAATCAACGGCAAGCAGATCGAGTGCAACGCAAGCGTGCTGGCCATGACCGAGGTCATGCGGGAAGTGCCGATTCAGGTGCTGACCAATCCGGCCTTTGCCGAGGGCGGCAGCACGCAGCGTCCGGCGCCGATGGTGATCTACATCGTCAAGCCGGAGGACCGTCTCTGGGATATTGCAAAGAAATATAAGAGTACGGTGGAGACCATCGCGGAGATCAATCATCTGGAGGAGGAAAGTCTGCAGCCGGGGCAGAAGCTGCTGATCCTGAAATAGCGCAGGAGCATCACTGCCGCGAGCGCGCGGTGCATGAGAAGAAATTTTGCAGGGTCTGGTATAGAAATGTAAAAATATGTCCATCATCTTCTTGTCAGGAGGGAGAGTATGGATAAGAAAGAGAAAAAAACAGGGGTGACCATCCTTCTGCTGATGGTGATCGCGATGGGGATTTTGGCAGCGACTGAGGGCTGGCTGCAGGACAGTACGCTGCACGAAGCGATGCAGGATAGGGCGCCGGATGCTGACAGCCTGCCTGTGCCGGTGCCCGAAAGCGCCAACGAGTATCCGGGCATTATCCGCTTCCACGTGATCGCCAACAGCAACAGCCAAAAGGACCAGAACATCAAATACATGGTGCGCAATCACGTATTCTGCAAGCTCGAAAACCAGCTGACCGCCGCCATGCTGCAGGCGGAGACCCGGGCGGCGGCAGCAGACGCGGCGGCAGGCACCGCAAAGCAAGCGGCGCCCGCAGCCTCCGCATCAGCTGCCTTGCCGGAGCGCACTGCGCAAACAGCCTGCGCGGCAGACCGCAGCGCAATACGCGCAGCGACCAGCCGCGCCTACATCAAAGCCCACCTGCCTGAGATCGAGGCGTGGGCGCAGGACTGCCTGCGCGCCGCCGGGTGCAGCTATACGGCGCGCGCACAGTATGGCGTCTGCGCCATACCGGCAAAAAGCTATGACGATATTTACTTCCCAGCGGGCAATTACGAGGCGCTGACCATCACCCTCGGCGCAGGAGAAGGAGAGAACTGGTGGTGCGTCGTGTTCCCGCCGCTGTGCATGGTCGACGCGGCGGATTCTGCCTACAAAGACAATTTCCAGGTTGATCAGCAGGGACGACTGGTGCTCAAATCCAAGATCAGAGAGCTGCTGGACAAGCGAGCCAGGTACAAGCAATCCGCGGCTTCCTAGCCTGCGGAAAGCGGGACGCGACAGGAACGCAGACCGCGCGCCCCCGCAAAAAGCGCATGAGGACAAACGTGTGCATAACGAAAGTTCGGGCATATCGCTGCGCGATATGCCTCCATAACAGGAAAAGGCTCAGCAGAGTTTGCCGAGCCTTTTCCTGTATATAAAAAACTAGTAGGAGAAGCGAATTTAGTTCTGTGCAGATACATCTTTTTTGGTGTTTGCACTTGCTTTTTGCTGTATCTTTGCGGAATCCTCAAGCTGTACATCAACTTTCAGAATATCGCCGCCTCTGACGATCGTAAAGGTGACGGTGTCACCGACCTTGTGACTCTGGATCGTCTTGAGCAGGGTCGCTGAATCGGTAATCTTGATATCATCAAGGTAATAAATCATATCGCCCTGCTGCAGTCCTGCCTTTTTGGCATTATCGCCGGTCACGCCCATGATATAGACGCCGGTGATGGAAACACCATACTGCATCGCGGTACTGCTGTCGGTCAGATCCTGAATCTGAATCCCGGCTGCAGGACGTCCCTCGACATAACTGTTTTTGATCAGCGACTGCGCGACGGACTGTACCTTATCGACCGGAATCGCAAAGCCAAGTCCTTCGACATCGGAGCCGGAGGATTTCGCAACGACCAGACCGATCAGATCGCCGTACTGGTCAAAGAGACCGCCGCCGGAGTTGCCCGGGTTGATGGAGGCGCTAGTCTGAATCAGCGTCATGGATTTGCCGTCCAAGGTGATTTCACGCTCCAACGCACTGATGATGCCATCCGTTGCGGTGCCGGAGAGCGTACCCAGCGGGTTGCCGATGGCGACCGCCAGACTGCCGACGGATACCTGATCCATGCTGCCCATGCTGACCGGACGCAAACCGGTCTCATCGATCTTGATGACCGCGACATCGGTCTGCGCGTCAGCCGCTACCAGGGTCGCGTCATAGCTCTTGCCGTTGTATAAGGTGACCTTGATGCTGTTCGCACCGTCAATCACGTGGTTGTTAGTGATGATATAGCCGTCCTCGCTGTAGATGACGCCGCTGCCTGCACCCTGCGTCACATACTGGCGCAGCCAGCTGTCTGTGGCAACGGATTCCGTTTCGATTGCGACGACGGAGTTCTCATTTTTGGCGACGATCTCTTCGATCGAGAGCTCGCTGCCTGCAGCCTTCGCCAGATTGTAGTTCGTGGTGTGCACAGATTTATCTACCGAGGTGCCGCCAAAATAGCTGATCGCCAGCGCGTAAGCCCCGGCACCGACTGCGGCGGATAATACCATACAGACGACCAGCATCAGGGCAAAGAATTTTTTGGTGACATAAGGAGAAGTGTTCTTTTCCTTTTTTGCTCTCTGCGGTGCCGCTGCGGTATCTGTATAGAAGGTCTGCTGCGGTGCAGACTGCTGATTGCCGCATGGTTCTGTCTGCGGTTTTTCTGTTTCGAATTTATCCCAATCGTCCATAACGGATCCCTCGCTTTCTGTTTTTCTTTTGATACCCAAATTATAATGCGCTTTTGTGTTTTTTCTGTGTAAAAAACATGTGAAATATGATAGAATAACTGTGAAAGATTTCTTCGTATTTTTGCATGCGGTCTGCGGCAAAATAAGCAGGAAATCAGAGACAGATAGAGACATCAGAGACATATAAACAGAGACGTATCACATAGATCGTATCTTAAACGGATTACAGAAGATAAAAACAGAAGATAAAAATAGTATGGAAAAACATTTACAGGAATATGCACGCTGGCAGGCGCAGCATCTGCCGGAGGAGCTGGCAGCAGAGCTCGCGGCAATCCGCGGCGACGAAAGCGAAATTTATGATCGCTTTTGCCGCACGATGCACTTTGGTACTTCCGGACTGCGCGGCAGGATGGGGGTCGGTACGAACCGCATCAACGCGATCATGTTAGGCAAGGCGACGCGAGCGATCAGCCGCTACCTCATAGCGCGTTATGAAGCGCCCGCGATGGTGATCGGCTATGATACGCGGCACAACTCGCGCGAATACGCGATTGGCATTGCCAAGGTGTTCGCGCAGTGCGGCGTCAGCAGCTGCCTCTTTGCAGAACCGACCCCGGTGCCGGTCGTTTCGTTTGCAGTGCGGCATCTGCGGCTGAACGGCGGCATTATGATCACCGCCAGCCATAATACAAAGGAATATAACGGATACAAGGTCTATGACCATTACGGCAACCAGATCGACGACTGCAAGGCAGCGCTGATCGAGCAATACATGGAGGCAGAACCTACCTTTCCAAAAGGTGCGGAGAAAGACTTGACAGCAGGCGCGAAAACAGGTACGATATCTTTTTTGGGAGAGGATATCAAGGAGGCTTATCTTGCCGCGCTGCAGAGAGAAACGCTGTGGTGGACGGACGATCCGGCGCACTGCAGGGAAGCGCTCGGCGAACTGCGGGTTTGCTACACGCCGCTGAACGGCTGCGGGCGCGACTATGTGCTCACAGCCCTTGACAACATCGGCGTGCGGCAGATCCTGTGTGTAGCGCGTCAGGACGCGCCGAACGGTGAGTTTCCGACCTGTCCGTCACCGAATCCGGAGTATCCGGAAACCTTTGCGGAGGCGCTGCGTACGGCAGGCGGCAGTATCGGCGGCGAGGGGCTTATGCAGCCTGCGTCAGCCGGAGACGGCGGGCAGGGAGAGCAGCAGTGTGAAAACCATGTGCCGCATCAAACGCCCCAAACCGCGTCGGTGCAGGGCGGGCAGGCTGCGGGAGCCCTGCCGGATTTATTGCTGGCGACGGACCCGGACAGCGACCGGCTCGGCGTGATGGTGCTTCACGCAGGACGTTATCAGCATCTGAGCGGCAATGAGGTCGGAGAGATCCTCTTCGATTACGTCTGCCGGGTGCACGCGGCAGGCATCTGCGGCAGGAAACTGGGAGAAGGCAAGGTGATGATGAAAAGCATCGTCAGTTCTCCGCTGACCGAGGACATCGCAAAGCACTATGGTGTGCGCGTCCAAAATGTTTTTACGGGTTTCAAAAATATCGCTGCGCAGATGGAACGCCTCAAGGAACAGGAAAAGGCAGAGGCATTTCTCTTCGGCTTCGAGGAGAGTCTGGGCTATCTGTACGGTGATTATACGAGGGATAAGGACGGCATCATGGCAGCGCAGCTGATCTGTCTGGCGGCGGCAGAGGCGCGTGCGCAGGGGTTGACACTGGTCGACCGTTTGCAGAGCATCTATGAAACCTACGGCTATCTGGCAGGCAAGAGCTTTTCTGTCTATTATCAGGACGAGAAGGGGCGCGGTAAGATGCAGCGCATCATGGAGCGCTTGTTTGCGGACGGATTGAAGCCGGACGGATTTCGCGTCAAAAAGGAACTGTGCTACCGCAAGCCGCCGCTGTATTGTGCGGAGCTGGCAGATCAGGCGCGCATCATCGTCCGACCCTCCGGCACCGAACCAAAGCTCAAGACATATATTTTCTGCAGAGGGGAAGCCGCGCAGGAGGCACAGGCTGCCGCAGCGGAGATTGCACGGCGCATGCAGAACAAATGGAAAGACGAGGGACTTTATGAGTAAAGTATTGACAGGTATGGATCACAGCGGATCTTTCCGCGTATATTTGGCAGTGACGACCGATCTGGTGGAAGAGGCCAGAACGATCCACAATACCACGCCGCTGGCGACAGCCGGGCTGGGCAGGGTGCTGACCGGCGCAGGGATCATGGGGCTACTTTTAAAGAACACAGGCGATAAGCTGACGCTGCTGTTCAAGGGCGACGGACCGGCGAAACAGATTCTGGCTACCGCAACGCAGGCAGGAGAGGTCAAGGGCTATATTGCAAACCCGGATGTAGAGCTGCCGCTGACCGAGGCAGGCAAGCTCGATGTCGGCGGTTCGCTGGGCATCGGCGAGCTGACTGTGATCAAGGATCTGGGGCTCAAGGAGCCTTATGTCGGTACGATCGCACTGGTTTCCGGTGAGATCGCCGAGGATCTGACAGCCTACTATTTCATCTCGGAGCAGCAGAACACAGCAATCTCGCTGGGTGTCAAGATCGATACGGACTACAGCGTACTGGCAACGGGCGGCATGATGATCCAGATGCTGCCGAATGCAGAGGAGGAAGCCATCGCCGCATTGGAAACGATGCTTGCAGGGCTGCCGCCGATCACAACGCTGGTCGAGGAAGCAATGGAAGCCTGCGGCGGCAAGGACGCATCGCAAGAAGAAATGCTTGCGCATATGATGCAGACGATCTTTGCGGGTATGCCGGAGGACTATCAGGTACGGCCGCTGGAGCTGCGCGATCTGCGCTGGCATTGCGACTGCTCGGAGGAACGTCTGGAAAAAATCCTCATGACCATCGGCGAAAAGGATCTGAGCGAGATCATCGAGGAGGACGAGGGTGCGGAGCTGGTCTGCCAGTTCTGCTGCAAGAAGTACTATTTCGACAAGGCGCATCTGCTGCGAATTCTGGCAGAGATGAAAAAATGACCGGCAAAGGCGATCAGACAGCAGAGACAGAAAACCATAGACAGAAAGAAGGAAAGACAGTGAAGACATGGAGACAGCTATCAAAGCGGGGGAGGCAGCGCATTGGAAGATAAAAAGAAACGAATCGGCGTTATTTTTGGCGGCAAGTCGGGGGAGTATGAGGTTTCTCTGCTCTCGGCGGCTTCGGTGATCCGAGTCCTGAATACTCAAAAATATGAGCCGGTCTATATCGGCATTACCAAAGAAGGCAAATGGAAGCGATATGACGGCGATGCCGACAGCATCGAAAACGGCAGTTGGCTCGCGGAGGCGGAGGACCTCAATCCGGGAGACCTGAAGCAATATATAGATTTCGCACTGCCGATTGTACATGGGCCATATTGCGAGGATGGCAAGCTGCAGGGATTTTTGGAAACGATGGATATTCCTTACGGCGGCTGCGGCGTGCTGGCGTCGGCGGTCGCGATGGATAAACAGGTCGCCAGACAGGTATTCCTGCGGGCAGGGCTGCCGATGTGCAAACATGTTTTTCTGACGAAAGCCGAGTGGCAGGACGAGCAGGAAACGGTACTCGCACGCATCGAACAGGAGCTTGGTTATCCGAATTTTGTCAAGCCGGCGAATCTGGGTTCGAGCGTCGGCATCAGCAAGGCGAAGGACAGGACATCACTGATCGAAGCGCTTGCGCTTGCGCTCAGCTACGACAGCCGCGTGATCGTAGAGGAATTTATCGACTGCAGAGAGCTGGAGACCGGTATCCTCGGCAACGATTATCCGGCGGCAGCAGAGGTCGGTGAGATCCTGTCGTCCGCGGAGTTTTATGATTACGAGGCGAAGTACAGCGACGGTGCTTCGCGTATCTGCATTCCGGCGGAGATCTCAGCGGAGGATCGCGAAGAGATCCGCATGATGGCGGTCAAGGCGTGCAAGGCGATCGGTGGCGAGGGCTATTGCCGCGTGGATTTCTTTAAGGACCGCAGGACCGGCAAGCTTTATCTGAATGAAATCAACACGATTCCGGGCTTCACCAAATACAGCATGTTCCCGCTCCTGTGGGAAGCGGCAGGGGTCAAGTATCCGGATACAGTAGAAAGGATCATAGAACTGGGGTATGAAAGATATTACACTAAAAATCACAGGGAAACAATGTTATGAAAGCCATGAAGAGGAACAGATGGAGTTCGTGACGGACGGGAAGCTCTACGTCCGGGGCAGCGCCATCTACATCGTCTATGATGAAACCGATGTTTCCGGGATAGCGGGTTACAAGACAACGCTGAAGCTCAGTGGAGACTCTCTCAAAATGCGCAGGATCGGCAGCGGCGGTCCGCAGACCGAGCTGTATTTTGAAAAGGGCAGGCGCATCAGCAGCTCCTACGATACACCGTACGGACCGTTAGAGCTCGAGGTGCTGACCAGCAGCGTAATCAACCGACTGGACGCAGCGGATTTTCGCGGCAACGTGGACATTGAATATCATGTCAGCCTTTCGGGTATGGCGGAGAGCAAGAACCGCCTGACGATCGACGTGCAGTGATGCACACAAGACGCATAGCGTATCAGAAAGCAAGAAACGTAAGAAACGTAAGTAAAGCAAGAAAAGCAAGAGATTAAGAATCCGAGACAAAAATAAGAAGCACAAATATAAAAACGAAACAGCAACAGAAAAAACGAGCAGGAAGGAAGTACAAATGGGAGAAATAGGTTTTGATGCAGACAAATATATCGAGGAACAATCCAAATATATTTTGGAAAGAATCAATGCGGGCAGCGGCAAACGGCTGTATCTCGAGTTCGGCGGCAAGCTGGTGCATGACAAGCATGCGATGCGCGTACTGCCGGGCTTTGATGAGAACGCGAAGGTCAAGCTGCTGCAGCGCATGAAGGATCAGGCGGAGATCATCATCTGCATTTATTCCGGCGACATCATCAACAGTAAGACGCGGCAGGACTTCGGCATCACCTATGATCTGGAAGTGCTGCGCCTGATCGACATCTTCCGCAAGCACAATCTGAAGATCAACAGCGTGGTCGTGACCCGCTACGAGGATGCGCCGGCGGTCAACCGCTTTATCAACAAGCTGGAACGCAGAGATATCAAAACCTATAAGCACTGCTTCACCAAGGGCTATCCGACGGACGTCGATACCATCGTCAGTGAGGAGGGGTACGGCGCCAACCCTTATATCGAAGTAACGAAGCCGTTGGTGGTCGTGACCGGTCCGGGCGGCGGCAGCGGCAAGCTGGCGACCAGCCTTTCCCAGCTCTATCACGAATACAAGCGCGGCACGAAGGCCAGATATGCGAAATTTGAAACCTTCCCGATCTGGAACCTGCCGCTCAAGCATCCGGTCAATATCGCCTACGAGGCTGCGACTGCGGATCTGCGCGACGTCAATATGATCGACTCCTTCCATCTGGAGGCTTACGGAGAGATGGCAGTCAACTACAACCGCGATCTGGAGGTGTTCCCTGTCGTCAAGCGAATCATAGAGAAAATCACCGGGGAGACGGAATATCAGTCACCGACGGATATGGGCGTCAACCGGGTCGGCTTCTGCATCACCGATGACGAGGTCGTGCGGGAGGCGGCCAGACAGGAGATCATCCGCCGCTTCATGATCGCGAAGTGCGATTATAAAAAGGGTAAGATTACGGAATCCATGCTGGAGCGTTCCGAGCTTCTGATGAAAGAGGTCGGCGCGAGCGAGGAGGATCGTAAGGTCGTGATTCCGGCGCGCGAATATGCGGAGTACAAACGCAACTGCGATAAGAAATACGTCAATGTTGTCGTCATGGCGATCGAGATGCCGGACGGCAGCATCGTGACCGGACGCAGCAGCCGTCGCATGGCGGCAGCGGGCGCTGCAGTGCTGAACGCAATCAAAAAAATCGCAGGAATCCCGGACGATCTGTATATGATCGCACCGAATGTTTTCAGCAGCATCCAGAGCCTTAAGGGGGATATCCTGCATTACGACCGGACAAGCCTCAATCTGGAGGAGGTACTGACGGCGCTGACCATCTCGGCGGAGAACAACTCCTGCGCGGAGAAAGCGGTCAGAATGCTGGAAAGCCTGAACGGCTGCAGAGCGCACTGCACAGCGATCCTCAGCGATCGGGACGAGCAGGTGCTCAGAAGCATGGGTATTGACGTGACCTGCGATCCGGAATACCTGACTACAAACCTGTACTTATCATAAGCGAACATACCTTCGGTTGACAAAGGCAGCGATAGACATCCAAAGATATTAGGGAAACATATGACAAGAAAAACTGAGAAACGCAGAAAAGGAAATGTCGTGCGGGAGTTGCTCACACGGCAGGAGAATTTGAAATATCGATTGATTCTGGAGGGGATCGCGGTCGGTCTGCTGGCGGGACTGGTCAGCTCCGCTTTTCGCTGGACCCTGATCAAGGCGGAGGACATCCGCAATTTATTTCTGGAGGGTGCGCGGCAGAGTGCTGCGCTGGCCGTTCTGGGCATCTTCCTGCTCGGTGTGCTGGCAGCCTTCGTTGGCTTCCTCTTGAAACGGGAACCGCTGATCTCGGGCAGCGGAATCCCGCAGGTCGAGGGTGAGATGCATGGCAAGATCAACGCAAACTGGCTGCAGGTGCTGATTGCGAAATTCTTAGGCGCTGTCTGCGCCATCGGCGGCGGTCTGTCGTTGGGACGCGAGGGTCCAAGCATTCAGCTGGGCGCGATGGTGGGCAAGGGATTTTCGCGTGTCAATAATCGCTTCCGGACCGAGGAAAAGCTGCTGATGACCTGCGGCGCGGGCGCCGGGCTTGCGGCTGCCTTCAGCGCGCCGTTGGCGGGCGTTGTGTTCTCGCTGGAGGAGCTGCATAAGAGCTTCTCGACGGAAGTGCTGCTCAGCACGATGGCATCGGCAATCACCGCGGACTGGATCGCCTCATATATCTTCGGCCTGCGACCGGTCTTTGAACTGACGGTGACAAACGGACTGCCACTTTCGCATTTTTGGATGGTGCTCGTTCTGGGTATCCTTTTGGGCGCGTTCGGCGTGTTTTACAATAAGGCGATCGCATTCTCACAGGATTTTTTTGCGAAGATCCCGATCGGCTGGGTCAAAGCAGGGATTCCATGCATCTGCATTATTCTGCTGACTGTATGGTATCCGGATGCACTCGGCAGCGGACACAGCCTTGTGGGACACGTGGGCAGCGGTGTGATGACGGTCGGCACCTTAGCAGTTTTGCTGGTGATTAAATTTTTGTTTTCGACCATGAGCTTCGGGACCGGTGCGCCGGGCGGCATCTTCCTGCCGCTTCTGGTACTCGGCGCTGTGACCGGCGGATTTTTTACCGAACTGGTCAGCTCGGCAGTCGGCTATACCAACGACTATGTTTCGATCTTTGTGATCCTCGGTATGGCAGGCTATTTCGCGGCGATTGTCCGCGCACCGATCACCGGTATCATTCTCATCAGTGAAATGACCGGCACACTTTCCAATCTGCTGTCGCTTTCGCTGGTTTCGCTGACAGCCTATCTGACGGCAGAGCTTCTGGGCGGCATGCCGGTATATGAGCAGCTGCTGCAGCGCATGCTGCAGGGGAGCAGCCACAAAAAACCGAAAAGAAGCAATAAGGTTTTCGTAGAGAGTCAGGTGCAGATCGGCTCCTTTATGGATGGAAAGACGCTGTCCGAGATCGGTCTGCCGCCGGGCAGTCTGATCGTTTCTGTGCAGCGCGCGGGTCGGGAGCTGGTGCCGGGCGGACAGACAGCACTTACGAGCGGCGATACACTCGTGATCCTGTGCCATGAGGGCAATCTCTCCGAGGTGAATCAAACGCTTGACGAAAAATGCCGCAGGATTATTCTGCAGGCAGATGCGGGTACCGAGAACCCGTAGACAACTAATACTGCGTATGACGGAAGTTTTCCACTTCGCGCAGATGTGCGGATTTTTGCTGGTCCCATTCCAGCAGTTTTTCGGAATATTCGAGCAGACGTCCCTTAGAAAACGGCGAGAGCGCATGATAATTGTTTAAAAGATTGGAAACAGATTGGTTGTAGACTTTGCTGCATGTCAGACCGTTGAGGAAGGTATCCGGATCCTGCTCGAACAGCAGTTCCATCTCGATCTCAAAGCATTGGGCGATATTGAATAGCACCTCGGCGTCCGGCGCGCGATTGCCAAGCTCATATTGTACATAGAGCGATCTGGTAATGTCTACAGACTCCGCCATGCGCTGCTGACTCAATCCATGGTAATTGCGCAGAAGCTTCAGATTATTGCCGACACATTTTTGCAAGACAAGGTTCAAACTTAAACTCCTTTCTTTTGTGAAAACACATAATGTTCACAAAAAACACAAGGCAAACACACAAACTATGATGCTATTTTAACGTATTTCTCTGCTGAGGAAAAGTGTTTTTTTTGTATTTTATCTGTTTTTTAACAATGTTTTTTTGCGCGCGGCGGAGATTCGTGTGGGTTCGACAGGCTTAGACATAGTTCGACTTCCTTGAGATTTCGCAAGTATCATAAAAAATACAAAATACCCGCAAGAAAAGGGGTTCCTTTTTTTAGAAACTGTGGTATAATGTTAGATGTAAATAGGTTAATTTTTTAACGATTGTTAAAAAATATGAAAAGTATTTCATATACATAATCAAAGGAGGCAATTTTCATGAAAAAGATTGGCGTACTGGGAACCGGCACGATGGGAGCCGGCATCATTCAGGTTTTAGCACAGAACGGTTATGAAGTTGTAATGAGAGCAAGAAGAGAATCTTCCGTTGAGAAGGGTCTTGCGACCGTCAAAAAGAATCTGGATAAGATGGTAGCAAAGGAAAAGATCACTGCTGAGGATGCAGAGGCTGCATTTGCAAGAATCCACGGTTCCACAGACATCAACATCATCGCAGATGCTGACCTGGTCATCGAGGCCGCAACCGAAGATATGGAAGCAAAGAAGGCACTGTTTGCAGAACTGGATAAGCTTTGCAAGCCGGAGACCATCATTGCAACCAATACTTCTTCCTTATCCATCACCGAGATCGCTGCTGCAACCGGCAGACCTGACAAGATCATCGGTATGCACTTCTTCAACCCGGTTCCGGCTATGAAGCTGGTTGAGATCATCAAGGGGCTCACGACCTCCGATGAAACAAAAGATGTGATTCTTGCACTGACCGAGAAATTAGGCAAGACACCGGTAGAGGTTGCAGAAGCGCCGGGCTTCGTTGTTAACAGAATTTTAATTCCGATGATCAACGAAGGTATCGGCATCCTGGCTGACGGCGTTGCTGATGCAAAGGGCATCGACACTGCGATGAAGCTTGGTGCAAACCACCCGATGGGACCGCTGGAATTAGGTGACTTGATCGGTCTGGACGTTGTCCTTGCGATCATGGACGTTCTCTACACAGAATACGGTGATTCCAAGTACAGAGCACACGTACTCCTGCGCAAGATGGTCAGAGCAGGCAAGCTTGGCAGAAAGACAGGCGTTGGTTTCTACGATTACACAAAGAAATAAACGATACAGGAACAAAGATTACAAAAAGTACAGCCGGAGCGGATATTCGCCCCGGCTGTGTTTCTTCTATAGAGCTATAAACGCGTCGATGCCTATAATTCTTCGACTTCTTCGGCGGAAAGCCCGGTTACCTTTTTGATGATTTCTATCGCGATGCCTTCTTTTATCATGCTTTTTGCGATCTCGCACTGCTTCTGCGCAGCACCTTCAGCAAGTCCTTCGCTGCGTCCTTGCTCTATGCCTTTGCGTTCGCGTTCTTTGAGCATATATTCGAATGTCATGTACTTCC
>ERZ773242.665-NODE-665-length-39082-cov-18.508930_pt1 | contig 39082 bp, 33 predicted proteins | sample MGYA00511077_ERZ773242 | MGnify/ENA primary metagenome ERZ773242 (study PRJEB29015, sample SAMEA2737754) | human gut metagenome | biome: human gut; feature: human-associated habitat; material: faeces | place: China | collected 2012 ... | reverse complement strand
ATATTGAGATTTACTATTCTTTCGTCGGCAAGGTGGACTTGCCCGAATGACCGCCTGCCCTATCCGATACCAAAGACAAGTATCGGATAGGAAAGGCAAAATTTTTTACACTTCTATTACTTCTTTATCACACATAAGCAAAAAGCCAGGGCATGAAACAGCTGATGGCCGGCGCGGGCGTCGCCATCGTTGGCATGGTCCTCGTACCGCTGCTGTCCGGCCTGTTCACCGTCTGATCGTACCCCGCTGAAATCCTCGTCCCCTCCCGCGCACAGCGGGAGGGGCTGAAAGGAGGTTTGACACCGTATGGATTTCTTATTGGATGCCCTGACCAACTGGCTGAAAGAGATGCTGGTGGGCGGCATCATGGGAAACTTAACGGGGATGTTCGACAGTGTGAACCAGCAGGTCGCGGACATCGCCACGCAGGTGGGCCAGACCCCGCAGGGGTGGAACGGCAGCATTTTCAGTATGATCCAGAACCTTTCCAACTCCATCATGGTGCCGATTGCTGGCGTGATCCTGGCCATCGTGATGACGCTGGAGCTGATCCAGATGATTACCGACCGCAACAACCTGCATGATGTGGACACCTGGATGATCTTCAAATGGGTGTTCAAGTCCGCCGCCGCGATTTTGCTCGTCACCAACACCTGGAACCTCGTCATGGCCGTGTTCGATATGGCCCAAAGCGTGGTGGCCCAGGCGTCCGGCATCATCGGCTCGGACGCTTCCATCGACATCTCCGCTGTTATGACCGATATGGAGTCCCGGCTGATGGATATGGACCTGGGGCCGCTGTTCGGCCTGTGGTTCCAGTCGCTCTTTATCGGCATTACCATGTGGGCGCTGTATATCTGCATTTTCATCGTGATTTATGGCCGTATGATCGAAATTTACCTTGTCACGTCGGTGGCCCCCATCCCGATGGCGACCATGATGGGCAAGGAATGGGGCGGCATGGGCCAGAACTACCTGCGCAGCCTGCTGGCCCTGGGCTTCCAGGCGTTTTTGATTATCGTCTGCGTGGCGATCTACGCCGTGCTGGTGCAGAACATCGCCACCGAGGAGGACATCATCATGGCAATCTGGAGCTGCGTGGGCTACACCGTGCTGCTTTGCTTTACGCTGTTCAAGACCGGCAGCCTGTCCAAAGCCGTATTCAACGCACATTGACCCGGAGGGAGGGAATTTACCAATGGCTTATGTACCCGTACCCAAAGACCTGACGAAAGTCAAAACCAAGGTCGCGTTCAACTTAACCAAGAGGCAGCTTGTCTGCTTCGGCTGCGGGGCGCTCATCGGCGTGCCGCTTTTCTTTTTGCTCCGGGGGCCTGCTGGCAACAGCGTGGCGGCCATGTGCATGATGCTCGTCATGCTGCCCTTTTTCATGCTGGCGATGTATGAAAAACACGGCCAGCCCCTGGAAAAGATCATCGGCAACATCCTCAAGGTGGCCGTCATCCGGCCCAAGCAGCGCCCCTACCGCACCAACAACTTCTATGCCGTGTTGGAGCGGCAGGCAAATCTCGACAAGGAGGTGTATGACATTGTTCGCGGCAAAGACAAAGCGGCAGGCCGAACCGGCAGAGCCGCAGACCAAACCCCGGCGTAAGCTGACCCGCGCCGAACGCAAACAAATCGAGGCAGCGATTGCCCGCGCCAACCGCACGGGCAAAAAGGAGCGGTCCGCCCAGGACAGCATCCCCTATGAGCGGATGTGGCCGGACGGCATCTGCAAGGTGGCGGATGGCCGCTACACCAAGACCATTCAGTTCCAGGACATCAACTACCAGCTCAGCCAGAACGAGGACAAGACCGCCATCTTTGAAGGCTGGTGCGATTTCCTCAACTACTTCGACAGCTCCATCCGTTTCCAGTTGTCCTTTTTGAACCTGGCGGCGTCCCAGGAGACCTTCGCCAACAGCATTACCATCCCGGCCCAGGGGGATGACTTTGACCCCATCCGGGTGGAGTACACGCAGATGCTGCAAAACCAGCTGGCGCGGGGCAACAACGGCCTTATCAAGACCAAGTACCTGACCTTTTCCATCGAGGCCGACAGCATCCGCTCCGCCAAGCCCCGTCTGGAGCGCATCGAGACCGATGTGCTGAACAACTTTAAGCGGTTGGGCGTGGCCGCCGAGGTTCTGGATGGCAAAGCCCGGCTGGCCCAGCTTCACGCCATCTTCCACATGGACGAGCAGGCGCCCTTCCAGTTCGAGTGGGACTGGCTGGCTCCCAGCGGCCTTTCCACCAAGGACTTTATCGCGCCGTCCGGCTTCGAGTTCCGTACCGGCAAGCAGTTCCGCATGGGAAAGAAGTACGGGGCCGTCAGCTTCGTGCAGATTCTGGCCCCGGAGCTGAATGACCGTATGCTGGCGGACTTTCTCGATATGGAAAGTTCCCTCATTGTGAATCTGCACATCCAGTCGGTGGATCAGGTGAAGGCCATCAAGACGGTAAAGCGGAAAATCACCGACCTGGACCGCAGCAAGATCGAGGAACAGAAAAAGGCCGTCCGCGCCGGGTATGACATGGACATCATCCCGTCCGACCTTGCCACCTACGGGGCCGAGGCCAAGAAGCTGTTGCAGGACCTGCAAAGCCGCAACGAGCGGATGTTCCTGGTGACGTTCCTGGTGCTGAACACCGCCGACAATCCCCGCCAGCTGGGCAACAACATCTTCCAGGCCAGTTCCATCGCACAGAAGTACAACTGCCAGCTGACCCGGCTGGACTTCCAGCAGGAGGAAGGCTTGATGTCCTCTCTGCCGCTGGGGCTGAACCAGGTGGAAATTCAGCGGGGGCTGACTACCAGCTCTACCGCCATCTTCGTGCCGTTCACCACCCAAGAGCTTTTTCAGAACGGAAAAGAGGCGCTGTACTACGGCATCAACGCCCTGTCCAATAACCTCATCATGGTGGACCGCAAGCTGCTGAAAAACCCCAACGGCCTGATTCTGGGTACGCCCGGTTCCGGCAAGAGCTTTTCGGCCAAGCGCGAGATCGCCAACTGCTTCCTGCTGACTTCGGATGATGTCATTATCTGCGACCCGGAGGCCGAGTACGCGCCGCTGGTGGAGCGCCTGCACGGGCAGGTCATCAAAATCTCGCCCACCTCCACCAACTACATCAACCCGATGGACCTGAACCTGGACTATTCGGACGATGAAAGCCCGCTGTCGCTGAAGAGCGACTTCATCTTGTCGCTGTGCGAGCTGATCGTGGGCGGAAAGGACGGATTACAGCCGGTACAGAAAACCATCATTGACCGCTGTGTGCGGCTGGTCTATCAGGACTACCTCAACGATCCGCGCCCGGAGAATATGCCCATTCTGGAGGATTTATACGACCTGCTGCGGGCGCAGGATGAGAAAGAGGCGCAGTACATCGCCACGGCGCTGGAAATCTACGTCACCGGCTCCCTCAACGTGTTCAACCACCGCAGCAACGTGGACATCAACAACCGCATTGTTTGCTATGACATCAAGGAGCTGGGCAAGCAGCTGAAAAAGATCGGGATGCTGGTGGTGCAGGACCAGGTGTGGAACCGCGTCACCATCAACCGGGCGGCCCGTAAGTCCACCCGCTACTACATCGACGAGATGCACCTGCTGCTCAAAGAGGAACAGACCGCCGCCTATACGGTGGAGATTTGGAAGCGGTTCCGAAAGTGGGGCGGCATCCCGACCGGGATCACCCAGAACGTGAAGGACCTGCTTTCTTCCCGCGAGGTGGAGAACATCTTTGAAAACTCCGACTTCGTGTATATGCTCAACCAGGCGGGCGGCGACCGGCAGATTCTCGCCAAGCAGCTGGGTATTTCTCCCCATCAGCTCAGCTATGTGACCCACTCCGGCGAGGGCGAGGGGCTGCTGTTCTACGGCTCCACGATTCTGCCCTTTGTGGATCACTTCCCGAAAAACACCGAACTGTATCGCATTATGACCACCAAACCCCAGGAAATGAAGGAGGCTGATGGACGATGAAACCCGAAATTCTGCATAACGACCACATGATGTTTCTGGACCGGGCGCTGGAAACCCAGCGCACCGCGCTCCTGACGGCGATGGCGGACGCCGTTTCCGAGTGCCGCACGGCGGCGGATCAGGCCGCTGAACTGACCGAGACCGGCGAGACCGGCCTGCTGCGGCTGGTGGAGATTCTGTGCGCCGCCAAGGTCCAGCGCGGGCAGGCCGGTGAGACTGTGCTGGAGGGCACCGAGGTCCAGATTTTGGCCGACGTAGTGGCCCAGCTCTACGCCTGCCTGACCGAGTGCCGCTTCGTGGGTCCGCTGGGGCTGGCGGCCTATGCGGAGCTTTCCAGCATGGCGGCCTCCCTCATGTTGGGGGAATGGTTTGATTAAGGAACCGCGCCTGCGCTTCACGGAGGAAGAACGGGCGGACCCGGCGCTGGAAAAGCCCATCCGCAAGGCGGAGAAGGCCGCCGTCAAAGCGGACAAGGCGCAGGCAAAAATCCCGAAAAAGCAGGTCAAACGGGCCGAGGTGGACCCCAAGACCGGCAAGGTCACGACCAAGCTGGTGCTGGAGGATAAGCCCCGGCCGCCCTCCAAACTGTCCCATACAGTGCGGGACGCGCCGGGCAACGCAGTGGCGGGCAAGCTCCACCAGGAGATCCGCAAGACCGAGGACGGTAACGTGGGCGTGGAAAGCGCCCACAAGTCTGAGGAAGCCGTAGAGACCGGCGTGCATCTGGCGAGGGAGGGCTACCGCAGCCACAAACTGAAACCTTACCGCAAGGCCGCCCAGGCCGAGCGGAAGCTGGAAAAGGCCAACATCGAGGCGCTGTTCCAGAAGTCTGTCTATGAAAACCCTGCGGCAGCCAGCAACCCGCTGTCCCGCTGGCAGCAGAAACAGCAGATCAAGAAGCAGTACGCCGCCGCCAAACGGGCCGCACAGTCCGGCGGGAGCGCCGCCGGTGCCGCCCAAAAGACCGGCAAAGCGGCCAAGACGGTCAAGGAGAAAGCCCAGCAGGCCGGGGCCTATGTGATGCGCCATAAAAAGGGCTTTGGCATCGCCCTGGGCCTATTTTTAATCGTCTGCTTGCTGCTCAACACCATGTCCTCCTGCTCCATGATGGCGCAGAGCATCGGTTCGATGATCTCCGGCACCACCTACCCATCGGATGACCCGGAGCTGGTGGCGGTGGAGGCCAACTACGCCGCCAAGGAGGCCGCGCTGCAAGCCGAGATCGACAACATCGAGAGCAGCCACCCCGGCTATGACGAGTACCGCTATGACCTGGATATGATCGGCCACGACCCCCACGAGCTGGCGGCCTACCTGTCCGCTGTACTGCAAGGCTACACGCGGGCAAGCGCCCAGGCGGAGCTGGAACGCATTTTCGCGGCCCAATACCAGCTGACGCTGACCGAGGAAGTGGAGGTGCGCTACCGCACCGAGACCCGGACAGACAGCGAGGGCAACGAGTATGACGTGGAAGTGCCCTACAACTACTACATCTTAAATGTGACCCTCACCAGCAAGCCCATCTCCTCCGTGGCGTTGGAGCTGCTGACGCCGGATCAGCTGGAAATGTACCAGGTGTACCGGCAGACGCTGGGCAACAAGCCCCTGATCTTCGGCGGCGGGTCCGCCGACACCAGCGATTCCGAGAGTTTGGCCGGTGTGGAGTTTGTCAACGGCACCCGGCCCGGCAATCAGGCGGTGGTGGACATCGCCAAAAGCCAGGTGGGCAACGTGGGCGGCCAGCCCTATTGGAGCTGGTACGGCTTTAATTCCCGCGTGGAGTGGTGCGCTTGCTTCGTGTCCTGGTGTTACGGCCAGATGGGCCTTTCCGAGCCGCGCTTTGCCGCCTGCCAGTCCCAGGGCATCCCCTGGTTCCAGTCGCACGGACAATGGGGCGGGCGGGATTACGCCAACATCGCCCCAGGCGACGCTATCTTCTTCGATTGGGACTTGGATGGCAGCGCCGACCATGTGGGCATCGTGGTGGGCACCGACGGCAGCCGGGTCTACACCGTGGAAGGTAATTCCGGCGACGCCTGCAAAATCAAGAGCTATTCCCTGACCTATGAGTGCATCAAGGGCTACGGCCTGATGAACTGGTAAATTTCTGCGGAGGTATAAAACTGAATATTGTATCTTTTGGGGGCGGCACGAACAGTGCCGCCCTTTTGGTTGGGCTTCATCAACACGGGATTCCCGTTGACCTGATTACATTTGCCGATACCGGAGCGGAACACCCCCACACCTACCGCTTCTTGGAAACCATGAACCAGTGGCTGCGTGAACATGAGATGCCGCCCATTACGGTGGTGGAAAAGATGGACCGTAACGGCAACCGGCTGACATTGGAAACCGAGTGCCTGCGTTCCTGTACACTGCCCTCCATCGCCTACGGCTTCAAGCGGTGTTCCCAGAAGCACAAGGTTGGGCCGCAGGAAAAATTCTGCAACCACCATCCGCAATGCCGCGCTGTGTGGCAGGCAGGTGAACGGGTCACGCGGTTCATTGGCTACGATGCCGGGGAGCGGAAACGGTATGAACATTCCAGAAAATTCAATGAGGCGGACAAAAAGTATAAGAACCGCTATCCGCTGATTGAGGACTGGCACTGGACGCGGGACGATTGTATCCGGGCAATTCAGGAGGCTGGTCTGCCTCTGCCCGGCAAATCGTCCTGCTTTTTCTGCCCCAGTATGAAGCGCGACGAAGTAGAAGCCCTGAAACGGCAACACCCCGACCTGTACCGTCGGGCGCTTGCCATTGAGGAAAACGCAATGCCCCATCTCAAGACCGTCAAGGGATTGGGGCGCAACTACGCTTGGAAAGAGCGATATGGAATGGAGTGATTGACTATGGCAAAGAACAAAATCGAGCGCATTGACCAGGAAATCGCCAAAACCCGCGAGAAGATCGCGGAGCAGCAGGAAAAGCTGAAGGCCCTGGAAGCGCAGAAAACCGAAGCGGAAAATCTGGAGATCGTCCAGATGGTGCGCGCTCTGCGCATGACCCCGGCCCAGCTGAACGCCCTGCTGGCTGGCGGCATGGTGCCCGGCCAGGACGCGATTTCCACCGATTCCGAACAGGAGGACATGACCCATGAAGAATAAGAAGATTTTCAGAACCCTTGCCGCCCTCTGCACCTCCCTGATGCTGTTGGGCGGCTTTTCTGTGACCGCCTTTGCCCAGGGCACGGACCCCGCGCCGACGGCTACCCCTGCGGCGGACGCCACCAATGACAGCAATGTGGTGGTGGAGGAAACCGAGGACAGCCCGCCGCTGACCCCGGAAGGCAACGCCGCCCTGGTGGATGATTTTGGCGGCAACAAGCAGCTCATCACCGTCACCACCAAGGCGGGCAACTACTTCTATATCCTCATTGACCGCGCCAACGAGGACAAGGAGACCGCCGTCCACTTCTTAAACCAGGTGGATGAGGCTGATCTGGAGGCGCTCATGGAGGACGGCCAGACCACAGAGGAAACCCCTGCCGTCTGCAACTGTACGGAGAAGTGTGCGGCGGGCGCAGTGAATACGGCTTGTCCGGTCTGCGCCGTGGATATGGCTGGATGCACGGGTCAGGAGCCGGAACCTACGCCCACCCCGGAGACGGAGGCTGAGCCGGAAACCGAACCGGCGGGGCTGAATCCGGCGTTCTTGCTGGTGGTGCTGGCCGCGCTGGGCGGCATCGGTGCGCTGGTCTACTTCAAATTCATCAAGCAGAAGCCCAAGACCAAAGGCAGCGATGACCTGGATGATTACGACTACGGCGAGGACGAGGAACTCCCGGAGGATGAGACCTGGGAGACTGAGCCGGAGGACGCCGACGGGGGCGGCGGTGAGGAAAGCGAGACCACGGCCAAATGACCCGGTTCACCGACAGCCCCTTTGAACCCATGATGACACGCAGGCCGGAGGGCGGGAAGGCAGCTTCCCGCCCTCCCTCTTTATCTCCCGGCCACCCCTGTTATGGCTGTGGAAACTACCGCCCCGGCCAGCCCTGCGTGGGTTTTTGCCACAAAGAGCTGACTGCCTGGCTGCGTGAAAGGAGGAAGCAAAAATGAAATTGGTAATTGCCGAAAAGCCCTCGGTGGCAAAATCCCTGGCCGCCGTGCTGGGGGCCACTTCCCGTAAAGACGGCTACCTGGAGGGCAACGGCTGGCTGGTGTCCTGGTGCCTGGGGCACCTGGCCGGGCTGGCAGATGCCGCCGCCTATAACCCCGACTACGCCAAGTGGCGCTATGACGATCTGCCCATTTTGCCGGAGACCTGGCGTTTTACCATCGCCAAGGACAAAAGGGATCAGTTCGATGTGCTGCGCACCCTGCTGCGGCGGGAGGACGTGACCGAGGTAGTCAACGCCTGTGACGCCGGGCGCGAGGGCGAGCTGATCTTCCGCACGGTCTACTGTCTGGCGGGCTGCACCAAGCCCATGAAACGGCTGTGGATTTCCAGCATGGAGGATTCTGCCATCCGGGAAGGCTTTGCACACCTGCGGCCCGGCGCGGACTATGACGGGCTGCACCAGGCGGCCCTCTGCCGGGCCAAGGCCGACTGGCTGGTGGGTATCAACGCCACCCGGCTGTTTTCGGTGCTGTACCACCGAACGCTGAACATTGGCCGGGTCATGTCCCCGACACTGGCCCTCATCGTCCAGCGGGAGGCCGAGATCGACGCCTTCAAGCCGGTGCCGTTCTACACCGTGGCGCTGGACCTGCCCGGCTTCTCTGCCGCCAGCGCCCGCATGGACAAGAAAGCCGATGCCGAACAGTTGAAAACTGTCTGTCAGGGTGCGGCCGCCACGGTCAAACAGGTGGAGCGCAGGGACAAATCCGAGAAGCCGCCCGCGCTCTATGACCTGACTACCCTCCAGCGGGACGCAAACCGCCTGCTGGGCTATACGGCGCAGCAGACGCTGGACTATCTGCAAAACCTCTATGAAAAGAAGCTCTGCACCTACCCCCGGACGGACAGCCGCTATCTGACTTCGGATATGGCCGAGGGCCTGCCGGTGCTGGTGAACCTGGTCGCCAACGCCATGCCGTTCCGAAAGGGTATCGCCATTTCCTGTGATACGGCGGCGGTCATCAACGACAAGAAAGTGACCGACCACCATGCGGTGATCCCTACCCGGAACATCCGCGAGGCAGACCTGTCCGCTCTGCCGGTGGGTGAACGGGCCATTCTGGAGCTGGTGGCCCTGCGCCTGCTGTGCGCGGTGGCCCCGCCCCACATTTACGCTGAAACTTCTGTTACGGTGGCGTGCGCCGGTGCGGAGTTCACCGCCAAGGGCCGCACGGTGAAGCAGCCCGGCTGGCGGGCGCTGGACACCGCCTACCGGGCCACCATGAAAAGTGCGCCGGAACAGGACGGCAATTCCGAAGATAAGGCGCTGCCGGAACTGACCGAGGACCAGACGCTGCCGGTCGCCGGTGCCGCTGTCAAGGAGGGCAAGACTACCCCGCCCAAGCATTTCACCGAGGACACTCTGCTCTCCGCGATGGAGACCGCCGGTGCCAAAGATATGCCGGAGGAGGCCGAGCGCAAAGGGCTGGGGACGCCTGCCACCCGTGCTGGGATTTTGGAAAAGCTGGTGTCCACCGGCTTTCTGGAGCGCAAAAAGAACAAGAAAACCGTACAGCTCCTGCCGTCCCACGATGCCATTTCCCTGATTACCGTCCTGCCGGAGCAACTGCAATCCCCGCTGCTGACCGCTGAGTGGGAGTACCGGCTGGGCGAGATCGAGCGCGGCGAGCTGGCCCCGGAGGACTTCATGGCTGAGATCACCGCCATGCTGAAGGAGCTGGTGGGAACTTATCAGGTCATCAAGGGCAGCGAGTACCTGTTTGCCCCGCCCCGCGAGGTGGTGGGCAAATGCCCCCGCTGCGGCGGTGAAATTGCAGAAATGCAAAAAGGCTTCTTCTGTCAGGACCAATCTTGCAAATTTGCGATCTGGAAGAACAACAACTGGTGGGCAGCGAAGCGCAAACAACCCACCAAGGCCATTGTGGCGGCGCTGCTGAAAGATGGCCGCGCCCATGTGACCGGGCTGTACTCCGAGAAAAGCGGCAAGACCTACGACGCCACCGTGGTGCTGGAAGATACCGGCCAGTACGTCAACTTCAAGCTGGAATTTGACCGGCAGAAAGGCGGCGGCAAATGAAACTGAGTTTGTATGAACAGGAAACGATTATCCTCTACAACCAGGCCGAGGCCACCGCCGAGGTCTATTCCCACGACCCGCGCCTGCTGGAAAAGCTGCGGCGGCTGGCGGAAAAATACCCGGACCAGATCGTGAAAAAGAACCGTCAGACCTTTACGGTGCCCAAACGCTGCGTATCGGTGCGGGAGCCGTACAGCGCCGAGCGCCGCAAGGCCGCCAGCGAACGGGCCAAGGCCGCCGGGTACAAACCACCCGTCCCGAAAGCGGGCGGCAAGTAAGCATGGGCGAGAGCGTCTTTGAAGTCGTAAAACAGTCCGTCACCGCCAGAGAGGCGGCGGAGCTTTACGGCATCGCAGTGGGGCGCGGCGGTATGGCCTGCTGCCCCTTCCACGATGACCGCCACCCCAGCATGAAGGTGGACACCCGTTTCCACTGTTTTGGCTGCGGCGCAGACGGCGATGTGATCGACTTCACCGCCCGGCTCTATGACCTGTCCCCCAAGGGGGCCGCTGAAAAGCTGGCCCAGGATTTTGGCCTTTCTTATGACAGCAAGGCCCCGATCCGGCGAAGTTATGTCCGGCAGAAAACCGAGGCGCAGGTGCGGAAAGAAAAACGAGAACACGGCTGGCGCGTCCTGACGGACTACTATCACTTGCTCCGAAAATGGGAGGCCGACTATTCCCCCAAGACGGCGGACGAGGACCCGCACCCGCGCTTTTTGGAGGCCGTCCAAAAAAAAGACTACATGGGCTATCTGCTGGACACCTTTCTCGACAGCAGCACCGAGGAACAGGACCAGTGGATCGCAGAACACACCGCTGAAATTTCGGCCATAGAAGGGAGAGTGAACATCATGGCTGACAAACCCACCAACCGGGAACGGTTGCAGCAAATCACGGCGGGCATTGAACAGGGCATCAAGGAGCTGTTCGAGAGCGAAAAGTATATGCGCTACCTGTCTGTGATGTCCCGGTTCCACCGCTATTCCGTCAACAACACCATGCTCATCTATATGCAGAAGCCGGACGCCACGCTGGTAGCCGGATATAACAAGTGGAAAAATCAGTTTGAGCGCCATGTGAAAAAGGGTGAGCATGGTATTACCATCATCGCGCCCACGCCGTTCAAGAAAAAGATCGAGGAACAGAAGTTGGACCCGGACACCAAAGCCCCCATCCTGGATGCAGAGGGCAAGGCGGTCATGGAGGAACGGGAAGTTGAGATCCCCATGTTCCGCCCGGTGAAGGTGTTTGATGTGAGCCAGACGGACGGCAAGCCCCTGCCGGAGCTGGCGTCCTCCCTGTCCGGGAATGTCCAGAACTACGAGGCTTTCATGGAGGCCCTGCGCCGGTCCGCGCCGGTGCCGCTCTCCGTGGAGCCGATGGCCGCCAACATGGACGGGTATTTCTCGCCGGACCAGCAGCGCATCGCCATCCGGGCAGGCATGAGCGAGGTGCAGACCGTTTCCGCCGCCGTCCATGAGATCGCCCACAGCAAGCTGCACGACCCGAAGCGGGCGGAACCCGAACCTACCTGGAAGGTGGTCATGGTCAGTGACGGCGGGACCAAGCGGGACTTTTCCCAGGGCTTTGCCACTGAAGCAGAGGCTGAACAGTTCGCTGCCGATGCAGACTGGCGCTTTGTGGACGAGAATCAGTTTGAGTGGCGTCTGGAGGTGGAGGAAGATCACTCTGCCGAGGTCCAGGCAGCGAAGGACCGGCATACTGAGGAAGTCCAGGCGGAGAGCATCTCCTATGCGGTTTGCCAGTATTACGGTATCCAGACTGGCGAGAACAGCTTCGGCTATATCGCCAGCTGGAGCCAGGGCAAGGAACTGAAGGAGCTGCGGGCCAGCCTGGAGGTTATCAATAAGACAGCCGGTGAGCTGATTTCCGATATTGACCGGCACTACAAGGAAATTTGTAAGGAGCGCGGCATTGATCTGACCGCCCAGCCGGAACAGGCGGTGCCCCAGCAGGAAGTCGCGCCGGAGCCGGAAGTTCCCATGCAGTCCCCCGCCCGCCATGTGTATAAACTCCACAGCAATTTTGAGCGGACTTCACCGGCAGACAGCACCTATATCCAGGAATATGGCGTTGCAGATGATTTGTCCCTCACCCCCGGAGAGACACTTTATACCGGCACCCATGACGAGTGTGTAAAGCTGCACAACGCCCTTCAAGATGGCAGTATGACAGTTGAACAGGTCAAGGCCCAGGCGCAGACAGAAAAGCTCTATGAATTGGACGGACGGCTGTACCTCCACATTCAGTCCTGCGACACCGGCTGGGACTACACGCTCTACGACGCCACCACCATGAAGCAGCTGGACGGCGGCCAGCTGGATGCGCCGGAATTGCCGTTGTCCACCGCTGCACTGAAAATCTGTGAGATGCACGGCATGGGCGGCCAGTCCATTCGGTATGCGCCGCTGTCCATGATCGAGACCTTGCAGGAGGCGGCAGTCCAACAGATGCAGGCAGCGGCCCAGGCCGCTGTGCCGGAAGTCACCCAGATGCCGGATGCCCCGGAGCAGACACTGGACGAATACCCCATGCCGGACCCGGCGCTGACCCAGGACGATTTGGAAAAGTGCGGCTACCTGGATGGGGACCTTCTGCCCCTTTCCAAAGAGCGGGCCTACGATCTGATGGCGCAGGACCTAACCGTTTACATGGTCCAGCAGGGCGAAAAACCCGCGATGGCTTTTGACACCGCCGACCTGGACGCCCACGACGGCATTTTTGCCGTCACCCGCGAGGAATGGGAGGAAAGTCCTGCTTTCGATACCCAGGTCATGGACCGCATGGACCACCAGCGGGAACGGGAGCAGGCGTTTCTCAACCACAAGGGCGATTGCTATGCCATTTATCAGGTAAAGCACACCGATGAACTGAGGGACATTCGCTATGAAGGGCTGGAATGGGTCAAGTCCATCGGGCGGACTGTGCAGCGCGATAACTACGATCTGGTCTATACTGCGCCGCTCACACCCGGCGACCTGAAAGGCAGCGTGCTGGATAATCTTGAATACCGCTTCAACAACGAACACCCTGCCGACTACCGCCACCCGTCTATGAGCGTCAGTGACATCGTTGCCATCAAGCAGGACGGCAAGGTATCCTGTCATTACTGCGACAGTTTTGGCTTTCAGCAAATCCCCGGCTTCCTGCCGGACAATCCGCTGAAAAGTGCGGAGATGACGGTGGAGGACGACTACGGCATGATCGACGGCGTTATCAACAACGGCACCAAGGAGCCGACGGTGGCCCAGCTGGAACAGCAGGCCCGCAGCGGCCAGCCCATCTCTCTCATGGATTTGGCGGCCGCCGCCCACCGGGAAGATCGGGACAAGAAGAAGTCCGTCATGGATCAGCTGAAAAGTCAGCCTAAATCCGAACACAAAAAGACAGCGCCCAAAAAGAGCGCGGAAAGGGAGATCTGATATGAACGCTATGACCTTTGAGGAAACCAATTTGCTGTGTATCTACAACCCCGGCAGTCGCCTGGGAGCCATCGAGGCGTTGTCCGAGATGCGTGGCCATCTGGAGCCGGACGAGACCGAACTGCTGGCCCTGACCGACAGCACCCTCGCCAAGCTGCGTGCCATGACTGACGTCGAGTTTGACGAGCTGGAACTGTACCCGGATTTTGACGAGTAACACCCTGTTTTGACCAGCCGGGGCGGCCACCGTGCCGCCCCTTTTCGATTCCTGAATGGAAGGGAGGACAGATAACCATGCCAACCAAAGCAGAAATGTACGCGCAGATGGCGGAGAAGGTCGCGGTCCAGCTCACCGGCAGTTGGCAGGAGTGGGCGGGCTTTCTCACCACTGCTGCCAGGCTCTACAAGTATCCATTCCATGAGCAGCTGATGATCTACGCTCAGCGCCCGGACGCTACCGCCTGCGCCGAGTACGACCTGTGGAATGACCGCATGGGCCGGTATGTGCGGCGCGGTTCCAAGGGCATCGCCCTGGTGGACGATTCCGGGGACCGGCCCCGCCTGCGCTATGTGTTCGATATTTCCGACACCGGCACGCGGGAACATTCCCGCACCCCCTGGCTGTGGCAGCTGGAGGAACGGCACATTGGGCCTTTGTCGGCTATGCTGGAACGCAACTACGATGTGAGCAGCAACGACCTGGCCCAGCAACTGGCTGATGTGGCCGCCAAGCTGGCGGAGGAATACTGGGACGAACACAGGCAGGACATTCTCTATATCGTTGACGGTTCCTTTTTGGAGGAGTACGATGAGTACAACATCGAGGTGCAATTCAAATCCGCCGCCACCGTCAGCATCACCTACGCCCTGATGTCCCGCTGCGGGCTGGAACCGGAGCAGTATTTCGGCCATGAAGATTTCATGCCGATCTTCGACTTCAACACCCCTGCGGCCATCGGGGCGCTGGGCACGGCGGTCAGCCAGATAAACCAGCAGGTGCTGCGGCAGATCGGCGTCACCATCCAGAACTATGAACGTGAACAACTCGCAGAAAGGAGCATCACACATGGAGAACAACCTGACTTACACGAGGAACGGAGATTACCTGATTCCCGACCTGAACCTGACCGAGCAGCCGCAGAGGCCCCTGGGCAAGTACGGCAGGATGCGCAAAGCGTACCTGAAGGAGCATCGGCCCATCCTGTACAACCAGCTGCTGATGAGCGAGAAGCTGTTCCCGCACCTTCAGGAGATCGACGAGACCGCGAACAGCCGTCTGGAGCAGATGATGCCCCGGTTGGCCGAGGCGGCGGGCGCGACGGAGGAACTGAAAGCCCGCGACCCGATGCAGTGGGTGGGCCTGATGAACACCTGCAAGGCCCAGGCCGAGGAGATTCTGATGGCGGAACTTATCAACAGCTGAGCTTAAACCTGTTCCTCTCCGAAGCGGAACAAATCCAGAAAATTGATGAAGCAGAGAGTGTGAAAACGCCCTCTGCTTCTTTTTTTGCCCAGGAGCAGCCGCAGCCAGAAGCTGGCGACTATGAGGCGGAGGCGGTAAAGTCTACCCTCCGAGAGCTGCATGAGAAATATAAGCCCATCATTTTGGAGGCCGTTACCCAGGACGCCCGATACCGCAACGCCTGTGGTCACAGCGATTATGAAAGTGCCGTGATTGAAGGCAGATCGGCCATCCGCCGCGCTGTTTTGTCGTCCGGCAACAGGGAGCTGCTCCAGCTCTATTCCTATACGCCGGAGTTCCGCCAACGCTTGCACAGAGAAATCATTGACGAGACCTATCCGCGTCTCCACGAGCTGCTGCGCCCGCTTTCGCAGGATGACATCGACGATGCCATCCGCGCTTGGAATGGGGACGTTGCCAGCAAACGTGCGGTGGTCCACTATATGGCAGATCATGCACGAGAGAAAGATACCGCTGCCTGGCTGGCCCGCGAATATAGCGGCGGGGACAGCACAAAGCTGTTGCTCGCCCGCGCCGGAAGCTCCGTAGAAATGGAATTGCCGTGGCCCAAGGTGCAGCGACGGATTGCCCAGCTCATAGCGGACGGCACTTTTCTGACAGAACAGGAGCGCCAGCCGGAAAGGCAAGAGCAGGATGCCCGCCGGTATCAGGTGGTGGTCTATCACCATTCTGAGAACGGCTTTGATGAGCGCATGGAATATCCCACACGGGAAGAAGCCGAAAAAGTCGCTCAGGGCTATGTGGACGGCACGATGGAGCCGGACGGCTTTGCCTACGATGGCGCGGCGGTCTACGATTTAGAACAGCGGACCTACCTGCGCATTTTTGGCAACTACCCGGATGAGGCCGCGCAGGCGCAGGTTACGCCGCCCGATCTGTCCGGCCAGCCCGTCACCCGCGAGGGAGACACCATCACCATCGGGAACGGGGAGCCGACCCATGAGATCGACATTACCGTTTCCGATGAAGAATACGAGGCCATTCAGCAGGCTATCCCGGAGGAAAAGGTCTATGACCCAACCGCGCCGGTCTACCATGAGGGAGATACGGTCTATCTGGAAAATCAGGAATACCAGATCACAGAACTGCGGGCGGATACCGTACAGCTTCTTCCTTCCGGCATGGCTTACCCAATCTTCCGGGCCGAAAGTCGGGAACGGTTTGAGACGCTGCTGCGCGAGGATGCCCGCAACGAGGCCATCACCGAGTTTCTGCCCATCAACCCTGATACCGCAGACCAGGACTTGCGGGACGTGCTGGCCCACGGCCTGATCGGTGCGCCGGATAAGGCGGAGATTTCCGAGCTGCTGCGCAGCGGCGAGTCCAACGCTGAAATTGCCCAGTGGTTGAGTCGGGCTTATCCCGACATCATCGAGACGATGGAGCTGGAGACCGGCGACACCGCCGACTACCGCACCATGACGGAAGGCATCGAGTTGGAAGTGCTGGATGCAGACGAGAAGCGGCTGGCTATGCTGTTCTTCCGCTGGGATGAGGTCGCACCCATCCTGCGCGGGATGTACGCCCGTCAGCTGGATGGCTTTGGACAGGAACGAGCCGAACCGGCTGTTGAAGCCGCTGTCACCGTTGAAGAACTTGCTGAAACCGCCAAGGCTATCGAGGAACCGACAGCTGAGGCACCGGCCTTTCACACTGAGCCTGTGACCGTTTATCCCGGTGAGCAGAACCATCTTCCCTATGACGTGGTGGTGGAACGGCTGCACGTTGACCGGCCGGAACCCACGCCGCCCGAACCGACCCCCGCCCCGGACGCAGAGCCGGGCGAGAAGCCGGAACACCCAGTCGCCATCCCGATCAACGGCGATTGGCAGACCTTTCCCAACCAGAGGGCGGCTGAGCAGGCGGCCTACCAAGAGTACAAAGACAACCTGCGCCGCAACGCCCAGAATTTCCATATCAGTGACGACCATCTGGGCGAGGGCGGCCCCAAGGCCAAGTACCAGGCCAATGTCGCGGCGATCAAGCTGCTGAAGCATCTGGAGGAGACCACCGGGCAGGCCACGCCGGAGCAGCAGGAGGTATTGTCCCGCTATGTTGGCTGGGGTGGTCTGGCAGATGCCTTTGACCCGGACAAATCTGCGTGGGCTGCCGAGTTTTCGGAACTGAAGGAGCTGCTGACGCCGGAGGAATACGCTGCGGCCAGAGCCTCCACCTTGAATGCTCACTACACCAGCCCTACCGTCATCCGTGCCATCTATGAGGCCGTGGAGAAGATGGGCTTCCGTGCCGGCAACATTTTGGAGCCGTCTATGGGCGTGGGCAATTTCTTCGGAATGCTGCCGGAGAGTATGGCGGGCAGCCGCCTGTACGGCGTGGAGCTAGATTCCATCAGCGGCCGGATCGCCAAGCAGCTTTACCCCAAGGCTGACATCACCGTGGCGGGCTTCGAGACCACCGACCGGCGGGACTTTTACGACCTTGCCATCGGCAACGTGCCTTTCGGCCAGTATCAGGTGAACGACAAAGCCTACAATAAGCTGGGCTTCAACATCCACAATTACTTTTTCGCCAAGGCATTGGACCAGGTACGCCCCGGCGGCGTGGTGGCTTTCGTCACCAGCCGCTATACGATGGACGCCAAGGATTCCACCGTGCGCCGGTATCTGGCACAGCGGGCCGAACTGCTGGGAGCCATCCGCCTGCCCAATGACGCTTTCAAAAAGAATGCCGGAACTGAGGTCGTTTCAGACATTCTCTTTCTGCAAAAACGGGACCGCCCGCTGGACATTGCGCCGGACTGGACCCAGGCGGGTCGGACCGAGGACGGCTTCACGGTCAACCAGTATTTTCTCGACCACCCGGAGATGGTGTTAGGGCGGCCTACCGCTGAAAGCACCCAATATGGCAAGCAGGACTATACCGTGGCCCCCATCGAAGGGCTGGAGCTGGCCGACCAGCTGCACGATGCCGTGAAGTACATTCGCGGCACCTACCAGGAGGCCGCGCTGCCGGAGCTGGGCGAGGGCGAGGACATCGACGAATCCCTCCCGGCTGACCCCAACGTGAAGAACTACTCCTACACGGTGGTGGACGGTGCGGTGTACTTCCGGGAAAACAGCCGCATGGTGCGCCCTGACCTGAACGCCACCGCCGAAGCCCGCGTCAAGGGGCTGGTGGGGCTGCGGGACTGTGTGCAGCGGCTCATCGACCTGGAAATGGACGCCGCCGCGCCGGAGGCCGCCATCCAGGGACAGATGGCCGAGCTGAACCGGCTCTATGACGATTTTTCCGCCAAGTATGGCCTTATCAACGACCGGGCGAACCGGCTGGCCTTTGCCGATGACAGCAGCTACTATCTGCTCTGCGCCCTGGAGGTGCTGGATGAGGACGGCAAGCTGGAGCGCAAGGCGGATATGTTTTCAAAGCGGACCATCAAACCCCATGAAGCCGTCACCACGGTGGACACGGCCAGCGAAGCACTTGCGGTATCCATTTCGGAGAAAGCCTGTGTGGATATGGCTTACATGGAGCAACTGACCGGCAAGACCAGTGAGGAGCTGTCCGCTGAACTGCAAGGCGTCATTTTCCGCGTTCCCGGCCAGGCCGAGCCGGATGGGCGGCCCCACTATGTCACGTCGGACGAGTACCTCTCTGGCAACGTGCGCCGGAAACTGCGTCAGGCTCAGCGGGCGGCGGAGCAGGACCCGGCCTTTGCGGTCAACGTGGAAGCCCTGACTGCCGCCCAGCCCAAGGACCTGGATGCCTCTGAGATTGAGGTGCGGCTGGGTGCGACCTGGATTGACAAGGAATACATCCAGCAGTTTATGTATGAGACTTTCAAGACCCCGCCCTATCTGCGGGATGTAATCGAGGTGAAGTATGTCCCTTACACCGCTGAATGGCAGGTGACGGGGAAAAACTCTGTGGGCTACAACAATGTGGCCGCCTACACCACTTACGGGACCAACCGGGCCAACGCCTATAAAATCCTGGAGGACAGCCTGAACCTGCGGGATGTCCGTATCTATGACACGGTGGAGGATGCGGACGGTAAGGAGCGCCGGGTGCTGAACGCCAAGGAGACTACCCTTGCCGCGCAAAAGCAGCAGGCCATCCGTGAGGCGTTCAAGGATTGGATTTGGCGCGACCCGGAGCGGCGGCAGGCATTGGTGCGCCAGTACAACGAGGAGATGAACAGTACCAGGCCCCGCGAGTATGATGGCAGCCACATTGTTTTTGGCGGCATGAACCCGGCCATCACCCTGCGGGAACACCAGAAAAACGCCATCGCCCATGTGCTGTACGGCGGCAATACCTTGCTGGCCCACGAGGTCGGCGCAGGCAAGACCTTTGAAATGGTGGGGGCCGCGATGGAGGCCAAGCGGCTGGGTCTGTGCCAGAAATCCCTCTTTGTGGTGCCCAACCACCTGACCGAGCAGTGGGCTTCAGAGTTCCTGCGTCTGTACCCGTCCACCAACATTCTTGTTACGACCAAAAAGGACTTTGAGAAACACAACCGCAAGAAGTTCTGCGCCCGCATCGCCACCGGCGACTATGACGCCATCATCATGGGTCACTCCCAGTTCGAGAAAATCCCCATCAGCAAGGAACGCCAGGAGCGACTGCTGCACGAGCAGATTTGGGAAATCACCGAGGGCATCGCCGAGGTGGAGGCCAGCGGCGGGGAACGGTTCACTGTCAAGCAGCTGGAACGCACGAAAAAGTCTCTGGAGGCGCGGCTGGAAAAGCTGCAAGCGGAGGGCCGCAAGGACGATGTGGTGACCTTTGAACAGCTGGGCGTAGACCGGCTGTTCGTGGACGAGGCCCACAACTACAAAAACCTGTTCTTATATACGAAGATGCGCAACGTGGCGGGCCTCTCCACGACGGACGCGCAGAAATCCTCGGATATGTTCGCCAAGTGCCGCTACATGGACGAGATCACCGGCAGCCGGGGCGTCATCTTTGCCACCGGCACGCCGGTTTCCAACTCCATGACCGAGCTTTACACCATGCAGCGGTATCTCCAATATGACCGGCTGCAAGAGCTGGGCATGGCCCATTTTGACTGCTGGGCGTCCCGATTTGGCGAGACCGTGACGGCGCTGGAGCTGGCCCCGGAGGGCACCGGCTACCGGGCACGCACACGCTTTTCCAAGTTCTTCAACCTGCCGGAGCTGATGAACCTATTCAAAGAGGTGGCCGACATCAAGACCGCCGATCAACTGCACCTGCCCACGCCCCAGGTGGAGTACCACAACGTCGTGGCCCAGCCCACCGACATCCAGAAAGAGATGGTAAAGGCTCTCTCCGAACGTGCGTCCGAAGTACACCGGGGCAGCGTGGACCCGTCGGTGGACAATATGCTCAAGATCACGTCGGATGGGCGAAAGCTGGGCCTGGATCAGCGGATCATCAACCAGATGCTGCCGGACGAACCGGGCACCAAGGTCAACCAGTGCGTGGACAACATTATGCAGATCTGGCGGGACGGCGAGGCCGACAAGCTGACCCAGCTGGTGTTTTGCGACATCTCCACGCCCCAGGCCAAACCCGCCAAAAAGGTGGCGAAGGCGCTGGACAACCCGACCCTCCACGCTTTGGAGGACGCGGTGCCGCTGCCAGAGCCGGAACCGGCCTTTACGGTATACGAGGACATCCGGCAGAAACTCATCGCCAAAGGCGTGCCCGCCGAACAGATCGCCTTTATCCATGAGGCCAACACCGAGGTGCGCAAAAAGGAGCTGTTTTCCAAGGTCCGCACCGGCCAGGTGCGCGTCCTGCTGGGCAGCACCCAAAAGATGGGCGCGGGCACCAACGTGCAGGACCGCCTTGTGGCGCTGCATGATCTGGACTGCCCCTGGCGGCCCGGCGACCTGGCCCAGCGGAAAGGCAGAATTGAACGCCAGGGCAACCAGAACGAGACCGTCCATGTGTATCGCTACGTCACTGAGGGAACTTTCGATGCCTATCTCTGGCAGACCGTTGAGAATAAACAACGGTTTATCAGCCAAATTATGACCTCCAAATCGCCGGTGCGAAGCTGCGACGATGTGGACGAAACGGCGCTGTCCTTTGCCGAGATCAAGGCGCTGTGCGCCGGGGACCCGCGCATCAAGGAACGCATGGATTTGGATGTGGACGTGTCCCGGCTGAAGCTGCTGAAGGCCGATCACCAGAGCAAGCAGTACCGGCTGGAGGACCAGCTGCTGAAAACCTTCCCGGAGGAGATCGAAAAAAATAAGGGCTTTATCGCCGGGCTGGAAGCGGATATGAAAACGCTGGCGGAACACCCGCACCCGGAGGACGGCTTTGCCGGCATGGAAGTCCGTGGCGACACCCTCACCGATAAGGAGAATGCCGGTGCGGCGCTGCTGGACGCCTGCAAGGAGGTCAAGGGGGCCGACCCGGTGCCGGTTGGCAGTTATCGGGGCTTTGCTATGTCGGTGCAGTTTGACGCTTGGAAACAGGAATATACGCTCCTGCTGAAAGGCCAGATGACCCACCGGGCAACCCTGGGCACCGACCCGCGTGGCAACCTCACTCGCATCGACAATGCACTCAGTCAGATGCCCCAGCGGCTGGAAGCGGTGAAAAACCAGCTTGACAACCTTTACCAGCAGCAGGCCGCCGCCAAGGCCGAAGTGGGCAAGCCCTTCCCCCAGGAACAGGAGCTGCGGGACAAATCCGCCCGGCTGGCCGAGCTGGATGTACTGCTGAACATGGACGGCCGGGGCCGCCCTGCGCCGGAAGCGGTTCTTGCCAAGAGCGGCCGCCCCTCGGTGCTGGAAGGGCTGAAACGCCCGGTGCCGCCGCGCTGCCCTGAGAAGAAACCCAAACACCACGAACAGGAGGTGCGATAACATGAATACCAATAAAAACACGGCCCTCTATGAGAAGATGGCCGCCGAACAGGATAAGTTTCGGGACTGGCTGAAAAGCCATCCCCCGGAGGAAATCTTAAATCATGCCTACGAGTATACCGTCCGAGAGGATATTCTGATGGCGATGGAGGAACTGGACCTGCCCCAAAGCCGGGCCGCCGCGCTGCTGGCCTCCCCGTCCCCGCTGGCGGATGTCTACAAGGAGTTTGCCGACCGGGAGACTTCCTACATGGATGTGGTGCGGGACAGTATCGAGCAGCGGGCTGAGGCGGCGCTGGACGCCCAGCGGGAACTGCCGCTCTACCGGCACGACGCCGCCTATGCCCGCGAACAGGGCGACCTGGATTTGTACCGGGCGTCCCGGCGCGCCAACATCGCCTGCAAGGAGGCCATCGAGGCGTCCATTTCGGAACATTACCGGGACAACCGGCTGGACAAGGATGCGGTGCCCCAGGTGATCGAGCAGTTCGGCTACACCCGCACCCTCTATGTGCTGGCAAACACGGTACAACAAAAAGATTGGGACGGTCGGTTCAGCCCGGCCAACAAAGCGTGGGCCAAAACGGTGGACATCCCGCCCAACCCGGACGGCTTCGGCGGAGACCGCAACCTGGACTTCGTGGTGGACAGCCACCCCGGCCTGGTCGATCTGTTCTTGAGCCAGGCGCGGCAGGATTATCTGCGGCTCCAGCCGCTGACACCGGAGGAGATTCACGTCGAGGCCGCCCGGCTGTTGCAGGAGCTTCGTGCGCCGGATACGCCCAACAGCCCCCACGGCACCCACTACATGGCCCGCGTTTCGCCGGACTTTCTGGCCCGCGCCGGCACCCAGGCCCACGACCAGCTGATGGCGCTGCTGCCGTTCCGCAGCCTGGCGATCACCGGCATGAAGGACCTGCCCGGCACCTATGTTACCATTCTGGCCAGCGAGGATCGCAGTAAGGAGTTGCGCCAGCGCCGCCCCTCGGTCCGCCGTCAGCTGAAGCAGGAACCGCACCCCGCTGAAAAAGGCGAGAAAAAAGCGCCTGCCCGAAAAAAGACGGAGCCGGAGCGATGACCACCCCCAAGCGCAAGCGGGACGTGCAGCTGAACTTCCGGGTCTCGCCGGAGGAACTGGCGATGATCGAGCAAAAGATGGCCCAGCTGGGCACCTCCAACCGGGAAGCCTACCTGCGCAAGATGGCCCTGGACGGTTATGTGGTGCGCCTGGAACTGCCGGAGCTGAAGGAGCTGGTCTCCCTGATGCGCCGGAGCAGCAACAATATCAACCAGCTGACCCGCCGTGTGCATGAAACTGGGCGCATTTACGACGCTGACCTGGAAGATATATCCCAGCGGCAGGAGGCTTTGTGGGACGGGGTGCATAGGATATTGACCCAGCTTGCAAAGCTGTCGTGACAGGGGCATACGCCCCCGGCTGTGAGGGAGGTCTGGCGTATGCGGGCTGCTACGCCGGGCCTCCCTTCTTTTTCTTTGCCCGTATCGTTGCGTTTTGGCGGGGTGTGATTGATAATGGAGTCAGAAACGAGGTGATGGCTGATGCTGACGTTTGAAAATGTCTTGACTGTGTTTCGTGATTACCTGCGGCAAGACCCGGAGGAAGAAGTCCTTCCATGCAGGCGCGGCTACGTTCGGATAAGCTGGAACAGCGATTCCCGCTACTGTGTGGACGGCGTCCTCTGTCGAACCCCGGAGGAACTTTTTGATCTGTTGCTGCAAGATTACTGGGATTTCGAGCTGATCCGCCGGACGCAAGGCCGCAGAGAGGCCACCGAAACGGATGAGAAAGCAGTAGATGAACTGTGCCAGCCATACCTGGACTGGCGGAAGGAGGCGCTGAAATGAAAGCGATGCTGTTTATCTTGAGATTGATGATGAAAATTCTTGCTGCGCCGGTAGTGTTGGCGCTGACCCTGTTCACCTGGGCGTGCTTCGGGCTGCTGTATGTGTCCAGCTTTATCTTCGGCCTGGTCTCCACGGTGGTGGCGCTACTGGGGATCGCAGTGCTTGTGACCTACTCACCGCAAAACGGCATCATCCTGTTGGTGATGGCCTTCCTGGTCAGCCCGGTGGGCCTGCCAATGGCCGCCGCCTGGCTGGTGGGCAAGGTGCAGGATCTGCGGTATGTGATCCGGGACGCGGTGTATGGCTGAATCGAAAATGTAGAATTGCCGGGAGATACACCCCGGCAATTTTTTGACTTTACTTTCGTGCTAATTTCGCGTATAATATTAGCATGAAAGGAAGGTGAAGAACGTGAGCCAATTTCAACAACTGGATCAGCTGCTCGAACACCAGGATGGGATGCTACGCACCGGGCAGGTCCTCGCGGCTGGGATCTCAAAACCTGTTTTTTATCAATTCGTGCAGTCTCGCGGGCTGGAACAGGCGGCGCATGGGATTTATCTTTCCAAAGATGCTTGGGTGGATGCCATGTATCTGTTGCATTTGCGCTGTCCACAGGCAATCTTTTCCCATGAAACAGCGCTGTTTTTCCATGACCTGACCGACCGGGAGCCTCTGGCCTATTCCATCACGGTGAAAACGGGCTATAACCCTACCCGGCTCAAGGGTGAGGGCGTCCAGGTCTTTACCATCAAGGCGGAACTGCACGAGGTAGGCTTGACAACCGCACAGACCCCTTTCGGCCACGATGTGCCGGTCTATGATATGGAACGGACAATCTGCGATGTGCTTCGCAGCCGGAACCACATCGAGATGCAGACATTCCAAGGGGCGCTGAAAGCGTATGCTCGACGCAGCGACAAGGACCTGCGGACGCTGGTGCGCTATGCCAAGCTGTTCCGGGTCGAGAAGATTTTACGCCAGTATTTGGAGGTACTCTTATGATAAAGACAGCCAGACAGTTGAAAGATTTGATCCGCAACCTGTCCAGGAAAAACGCTGCGGACGCGCAGATCCTAATGCGAAACTACATGATGGAGCGGTTCCTGGAGCGCATTTCTCTCTCGGCCTACCGGGACAAATTTATCCTCAAAGGCGGGATGTTGGTGGCCGCGATGGTCGGTCTGGATGCCCGCTCCACGATGGACCTGGACGCAACGGTTAAGGGAGCCAACGTCAATGTGGAGGACGTGGAGAATATGATGGCCGAGATCATCGCTGTTCCCATTGATGACGGCGTTACCTTCCAGGTGAAAAGCATCTCGGAGATCATGGATGAGGCGGAATATCCCGGCATCCGGGTCACAATGACAACGCTCTTTGACGGGGTGCGCACTCCGCTGAAGATTGATATTTCCACCGGCGACGCCATTACCCCAAAAGAGGTACGGTACAGTTTTAAGCTCATGCTGGAAGATCGGTCGATTGATGTGTGGGCCTATAACCTGGAAACTGTGCTTGCGGAGAAGCTGGAGACCATCATTACCCGGACTACGACCAACACGCGTATGCGAGATTTTTACGATATTGCCATTCTGCAACAGCTCTATGGAAACACACTGAACCCGCACATTCTCCATGACGCACTGCTGGCAACAGCTCATAAGCGCGGCACCGAGCGCCATCTGGCTGAGGCCGCCGAAGTCTTTGACGAAGTGGAGACCAGCTCGGTCATGCAGGATTTTTGGGCGGCTTATCAGAAGAAGTTTTCGTATGCGTCCGACCTCGATTGGAATACGGTCATGGCTGCGGTGCGGCAGCTGTTCGCTCGTTGCGAGGGCATGGCATGAAAAAACATGGACACTACTGTAAAATCTGCGGCGAGTACAAAGCAAACGAAAAATTTTCCGGCAAAGGCCATGCCGCGCATATCTGTAAAATTTGCGCTGCCCTACCGCCAGAAAAACAGGCAGAAGAAATGACGATTACCCGGCTTGTCAATCTTCCTTGGCGATTATCCAAAGAACAGCTTTCGTGGCTGAAGAAGCGGATGAAAGACCGACGGGACACCGTGCGAGCCTTGGCAACCGAACAGTATGAAATGCGGTTCCCGCCCAGGATGAAACTGGATGAAATGGAAGATGACTATGAGGAAGATTTCGACTTTTATATGGATGAGGAAACCGATATAGAGTAAACCGATGCGGTCTGTGATGAGCAGGCCGCTTATTTTTTGAGGAAGGAGGACACTCACATGGCCACCACCTGCATCATACCACTGCACGCCGGCAAGGGCCGCACGGTCGGCAAGGCGATCAGCGACATCATCGACTATGTAAAGAATCCAGAAAAGACCGACCACGGCAGGCTCATCACCAGCTACCAATGCGACAGCCGCGTGGCCGACGCGCAGTTCCTGTTGGACAAGCAGACCTATGTGGCCCGCACCGGCCGGGCGCGAGGCAAGGATGATGTGATTGCCTATCACCTGCGGCAGTCCTTCGTTCCGGGCGAGATCACGCCGGAGGAAGCCAACCGCCTGGGCGTGGAGTTGGCCCGGCGCTTCACCAAAGGCAAACACGCTTTCATCGTCTGCACCCATATCGACAAGTCTCACACCCATAACCATATTATCTGGAACTCCACCACACTGGAGTGTGACCGCAAATTCCGCAACTTTTGGGGCAGCACCCGTGCCGTCCACCGTCTGAGCGACACCATCTGCATCGAGAACGGTTACTCCATCGTAGAGGCTTCCAAACGGCGCGGCCAGAGCTACAACAAGTGGCTGGGTGATGCGGCGAAACCCTCCCACAAGGAGCAGCTGCGCCAGGCCATCGACCGGGCACTGGCAAAGAAACCGGCCAGCCTGGAGGAACTGCTGCGCCTGCTGGAACAGGACGGCTTCACCGTTCACCGGCGCGGCAAAACCATCTCCATCGGCGCAGAGGGCTGGGATAAAAATGTTCGCTTCGACCGGCTGGGGGATGGCTACACGCTGGACGATTTGCTGGCGGTCCTCTCCGGCAAGAAGGAGCATACGCCCCGCAAACAACCCGCCCCGCAGACCGCTCCGCCGAAGGTCAATCTGCTGGTGGACATCCAGGCAAAATTGCAGGCCGGGAAAGGTGCCGGGTATGCCCGCTGGGCGAAGGTGTTCAACCTCAAACAGATGGCGCAGACCCTTAACTACCTGTCCGAACACGGGCTGCTGGATTATACCGATCTGGAGACCAAAACGGCAGAGGCGACGGCCCGCTACAACGCGCTGTCCGACCAAATCAAGGCCGCTGAGAAGCGCATGGCCGAGATTGCCGTACTGCGCACCCACATCGTCAACTACGCCAAAACCCGCGAGACCTATATAGCCTACCGCAAGGCCGGATACTCCCGGAAATTTTACGCAGAACATGAGGAGGAGATTCGGCTGCACCAGGCGGCCAAGGAAGCCTTCAACGAACTGAATGTGAAAAAGCTGCCCACGGTCAAGGTGCTTCAGACCGAGTACGCCCAGCTGTTGGCGGACAAGAAAAAGGCTTATGGCGAATACCGACAGGCCCGCACCGCCATGCGGGAGCTACTGACGGTTAAGAACAATGTGGATCGGGTCCTGGGCTTTGAGTACGAAAAACAGATTGAGAAAGAACGTGATCAGAAGCAGAGCCGTTGACAGCCCTGATTCCGTAACAAGGACAAATGAGGCCAACACCCCGGAATTATAGGTGTTGGCCTTTCATCTTTGCATATATATTATACCACAAAATGCGAAAAAATTAAAGACTGGTATGTGTGTGACCATAGTGCTATACTGATTGTTCAAAAGAAAGCTAAGGAGGGAATGGCGCATGAAATCGTCATGGAAACAGCGTTTTTTTGTACTTTCGTACTTCAAAAAAGGAAAAGTGGTATTTCTTCTCTTGTTGATATTCGTCACGTCTGTTCTGTCCCTCTGTCCACCCCAAATTATCAGTTATATTTTGGATAATGGAGTTGTAAAGGCTTCCCCTAGAACGATAATCTACTGTGGCTTATTATTGATTTGTATATATGCCGGTAGCTTTTTCATCAATTACTTTATCAGCCAGACACTTACTAAATTGAAAAGTTATTTTATAGCCGATATAAAGCAGGACTTATTTGAGCAAATTTTGAAGTTGCCTATGGAGTTCTTTGATAAGCAACCAACAGGATATGTTCTTGAACGTATCAAGGAAACCGACACACTAAATGTTTTTTTCTCGCCCATATTTGTGAAGTTTATAACCAGTGTGCTTTCATTCATTGGCGCATTGGCATTGGTGCTTTCAATACGTTGGGAAATGGCAATCGTAATATTGCTCTTTTTGCCTGTAATATACTACTTTACCAACTATTCCAATATTCAAATCAAAAAGGCATCTAAAATTCTGCTTGAAACAACTGCTAAGACGTCAGGGCAAGTGCAAGAAAATATAGGTGGCATCTCCGCAATCAAAGAGTTAAAGATGGAAAAGCAACGGTCAGAGGAAATTTCTAAACAACTCAAAAGCGTCGCCGATAAATCTGTAAAAAGCGGTAAAATAATGAATCTCGCTTCAGAAGGTATAATAGGTATTTCCAATATTGCTGCTGCTATTCTTATTATATGCTCTGGCCTGTTTATTGTAAATGAGAAAATGTCTTTAGGAGATTATTGGGCGGTTTCTCAATATGCCGCATTAGTTTTTGCACCCGTGCAACTTTTGTCTAGTATAAGTGTTATGGTTCAACCTGGCATTGTGGCATTAACAAGAATTGATGAATTATTAAAAATGAAAACAGAAATTGAAATATCAGGGAATAAGAAAACTGGGAAAATAGAAGATGTCGTATTTTCCGATGTGTCTTTCGGGTATGATGAAAAACCTGTTATACAGCATTTCAACATGGAAGCACATAAAAACACTAAAATTGTGCTGTTGGGTAAAAACGGAAGCGGAAAAACAACGATTGCAAAACTTCTTCTCGGCTTTTACAAAAATTACTCTGGTTCTATTCGTATCAATGATATTGAGTTGCGGGATATTTCCCTAAGTGATTTGAGGAGCAGAATCGGTAGCGTAGCACAAAATATCTTTTTGTTCTCCGGCACTTTACTGGACAATATCAGGTATATAGCACCTGAATTAAAAGAACAGGAAGTGATTTCCGTACTTAGACAAGCAGGATTAGATATTTCCGAGTTTGAAGATGGGCTTAATTCGCTGATAAGTGAAAATGGAAAGAACCTTTCCGGCGGTCAACGACAGAAAATCGCACTTGCAAGAATGATTGTTAAGAACCCAGATGTAATGATTTTTGATGAGGCAACAGCAAATTTAGATATTACATCGAGTAACTTACTGAAAGAGTCAATAAAAACATATTTTGATGAAAAAATCTGTTTAATCATAACCCACGATAAGAGCATGATCTCGATTGCAGATACAGTAATCAATCTATCCGATTAACTGCGGAATAGCAAAGTCGGCCGAGCCAGTCAACGATAAAATGAACGCCGCTTCGCGTCGTCGTTGACAGCCTCACCCGACTTTGCTGGTAGGCAATCAAGGGGCGACAGCAAGGAGTGCTGTCGCCCCGCACTATTATCAGAGAGGGGGAATTTCCATGACAGAAGATGAAGCCTATCAAGAGTATATCCGGCGCAGGCACAACGCCTTTTGTAAAACCGTAATTCGGTATGCTGCCATCGGGAAAATCATACGGCTGCGGCAGAAAGGGGAACGGAAAAGTTCCCTCGACTATCTGATGAATGAGAAGTTTGTCCAATTTGCCGAGCCGGAACCGAACGAAGAATACCCTTTTACTGTTTGCGGCCAGACCGTCCTATTGAGCAACGCCGCCCTTGCCAATGCTCTGCATGGTAGCAAATTCATGGCGGTGGGTGATAATGTTGGTAATCATCATATTGGTAAAGATCCTGGCCAACATTGAATTGGCCAAGGTCAAAAGCGTTCGCAAGAACGCGCAGCCACAGAATGAAATTCTGTGTTCAAAGGGGGCTTGGGGGACTTCCCTCAACAAGCGTTTTTGGGCTATGTGGATAGCCAAAAGCATTGCTTGCCATTATGTGCACCCCCCGAAAATGGCGCGAAAAAACGGAGGCGCGTGCTTCTCTTTACGCATCCTCTGTTTCCTTAGCCGCTTTCATCGCTTGGATCGTGGCTTCTACAAATTGCAGTTCTTTTTGTCCAGGGCGTTGAGCATGGCGTCAATCCGCTTTCTGCACTCTCTCCCTCTATTCCTAGACGGATCGAAGTATTGATCTACCGATATATCAAACATTGTCAGCAAAAGTGTAACTTTGCGATATAGCAGAAGTCGGAGGCATAACACTGGATGGTGTTTTTCCCCGACTTTTGCTTTCATGTTCTCGGATTTACTCCTTCTGCACGATTTATTTTTGCGCCTTAAGTGTTTCTTTAAACTTTCTCTATACAATAATGATATACTAAACCTAACAGAAAATTGAGGAGGATAAGTGATTTAATGAGCAAAATCATGATTGTAGAGGATGATCCCGAAATTGGCCCCTTGATCAAAAGCATTTTAACTTCTGCTTCGTTTGATACTTTGCTTTTGGCATCAGGGGACAAAGTGCTTTATGAACTGGCCTCTAACCATTATGATATGATTCTTTTAGATTTAATGTTGCCAGGAATACAAGGCGAGGAATTACTTGCGCAGATTCGCCAAGTGAATCAAATTCCAGTCATCATTATCTCAGCAAAAAACAGTTTGGAAACAAAAATTTCCATGTTGCAATTTGGGGCAGATGACTATATTCAAAAGCCTTTTGAACCACAGGAAGTCGTTGCCAGAATTGTTGCCGCACTACGACGGTATCATTCAGTCTCTGACCAAATTGTTTATGATGATATTGTGATTGACGAGAGCACCAAGAAGGTTTTCATTCGAGGTCACGAAGTCACTTTGACTGCGAAGGAGTTTTCGATCCTTAGTCTGTTATGCACATATCCAGCCAAAGTATTTTCTAAGGCCAATTTGTATGAAAGTGTTTGGAATGAACTCTACGCATACGACGATAATACTTTGGGAGTGCATATCAGCAATCTTCGGAAAAAGCTAAAAGAAGAAACTGGAAAAGAATATATCGAAACTGTTTGGGGCATTGGGTACAAAATCAAATAAAAGGGAGGAAGAACGATGATTTTTCAAATGGAACACGTTGTAAAGAAATATGGGGCACATGCTGCGCTTGATGATGTCAACCTTTCCATTCAGCAGGGAGCAATATACGGCTTGATTGGTGAGAACGGTGCTGGAAAAACAACTCTAATCCGTATCCTGTGTGGCCTTGCATATCCAACTCAAGGCAAAATCTATTTGTTCGGAGACGATACCAAAGCTGGCCAGGTCAAGCAAAGGAAAAGAATGGGGTGTTTGGTTGAAAGCCCTGCACTCTATCCGGATATGACTGCGGAACAAAACTTAGAAGTCCATCGCTTACAAAGAGGAATTCCGGGAAAAGACTGCATCCAAGAGACTTTGACGTTGGTAGGTTTAGAAAATACAGGCCACAAAAAAGCTAAAAATTTCTCTCTTGGAATGAGACAACGACTTGCGCTGGCGATTGCACTTCTTAGTAAACCTGAATTTCTGGTGCTTGACGAGCCAACCAATGGACTTGACCCAATGGGAATTGTGGAACTGCGTGAATTGCTGCTTCACCTGAATCAAGAAAAGAATATGACCATCTTGATATCTAGCCATATCCTCAGCGAAATGTACCAGCTTGCGACTGATTATGGCATTTTACATAAGGGGAAATTTTTGGAACAAATTACCAAGGACGAACTAAACGAGAAATGCAAAAAGTATCTTTCTATTCAAGTAGCTGATACCGCAAAGGCAAGTGCAGTGATTGAACAGCAGTTAAAGACCGTTCATTATGAAGTGACCAACCAGGAAATTCGGCTATATGCCTATCTAGACCAACCCGAAGTGGTTTTGAAAGTGCTGGCTGATGCAGATATCAAGATAAAAAAGGTGGCACCCAGCGGCGAAGATTTAGAGGGGTACTTTACTTCTCTCATTAGGAGGTCCTGACATGGGTAAGCAAATAAAAGTAGAACTGTACAAACTACTTCATTCACGTACCACATACGTCTCCTTAATTGGGTATTTGTTTTTGTTGCTTATTTTTTTTGCAAGTGGCTCTGTTTTTATGATGGTAGCTGGCAACTTATCCGTTCCGTCCGAAAGTATTGGCTTTTTTAAGGGAATTGCTGATGGGATTAATATTCCAATACAAATCAGTGTTCTGCGTTCTGCGCACAGCTTTATAATTTTTAGTTGGCTGATTGGACTAAATCTTTGCATATCCACATTTAGCAGTGAGACAAAAAATCGAACTCTATCGTTATATATATGCGAGGGAGGAAAGGCTGAAACACTCTATATTGCAAAAATGTTTGCAATATGCATCGTAACAACTATATTACAGCTTATTTTTACGTTGCTTTGTTTGTTTTTGATGGCTGGGCAACTGAATTATCCGCTGACGACGAGCGAAGTGTTGCAAACAGTTGGTATTGCATTGCTTAACAGTGTAGTATTGCTGGCATTCCTAGAATTTTCGGTCTTTATGTTGACGTTACTTCGGAGTCGTATCGCTGTAGAATTGATCTTATGCTTAATTCCGCTCATCGGGGCAATTTTGTATGGAACGAGCTTTGCGGAAATACAAGCCACAGGCGTACAAACACCTTTAGTCATAAAAATACTGCCAACGTATTATTGGGCCAATCTGGCATCTCTTCGACTAATTGATGGAATTATCTGGGAAGCACTAATATATTCTATTCTGCTGTTTTGTGGTGCTGCGATGGGAACGGTTATACTTCTAAAACACAGGGAGATGAAGTGATGATTAATATATTTCGAGCAACTATTTATAAAATACGACATTCTTTCTTGCCATGTTTTTTTCTCATTTTCAGTGTGCTATGTTTGTGTTTTTCCTTGCTTTTTAATGCAGGCCGCATTGTAGATGTTGTAACCCCAGCTGGAATACGGATTGGTTTTTTCCCGGCTGGTTCAATGGAAGGTGTGAATGCTGACACTGTTGCAATGGCTACGGCTCAGTCGTTTAACTTGTTTGCCTGGATTGCTGTGACTGTTCAGTTAGCTTTTACTTATCGTCGAGATGCCAACGGTGGCGCATGGCGAATGGCTATATCGCATGGAAAAAACCGAATACATTATGAAATAGCTGATTATTTTGGACAGACTGTATGGGTGCAGGGTTGGTATTTTTTGTTGAGTGCCGTCACTTTTTGCGTGGCGGGCACTATGTTTAGTTGTCTCACAGTGGAATTTATTTCAACATCAATACTCTATTGGATGCAAAATGCACTGATGATACAATGTTTTTTATCTGTTGGCAGGGTCGTCTGCGCACTTACGAGCAGCGAAATTGCCTTTGTTACTTTTGGTTTTTTGGAGACGGCAATTTCTCTTATTGTTGCTGCATCTAATACAAAGCAGAATCCTTCGGTATTTACTTCTATCATCTTAAACTGGACGCCAATGCCCTACTGGTTAAAATTGGGAGCTTGCCATATGGATTTAGCTAAAATTCTTATTGTCAGCATCGTAACCATATTGCTCTCCGAATGTGTTTTATTCCTATTCGAAGCAAAGCGGGAAATAAGATGAGATCAGACATTTTCATAGAAATCATATTGAGCCTAGCAACGGCTTTTCTCATATTAAAGCTCGTTGGTCTATATGTTCAAATTCACAGAATTACCAAACAATTGGATGATTTTATTTCTGAACGTACACATAAAATACTGGATGTATCATTAAGCGATCCTTTTCTTGAAAGTATGGCTGCAAATATTAACCGTAGTATTTATCTTCAGGAAAAAATGCGTATAAACGAAGTTCAAAGAGAAAGAGCCATCCGGGATGATATCGCAAATATTAGCCATGATCTTCGTACCCCGCTTACAGCTATGATAGGCTATTTGTCACTGAGTAAAGAAGAAAAGGATTTTCTGCAAAAATCTTTATATATAGATATTGCCTTGCAAAAGGCGATGTCCCTACAGAGCTTGGTTGATAATTTTTTTGAAATGTCCTATGTCGATAGTGACGCTTGCCAAATTCAGCTTACATCATTGGATTTGAATAAAATTATCAGGGATGAACTGCTTGCATCTTACTGTGCGTTTGAAAAACACTCTATAACGCCTCTTATTGAGTTGCCAGAATATCCAGTAATGGTACTCGGTAATGAACTTGCAATAGAACGAATGATCCAGAACCTAATCGCGAACGCAATTAGTTATTCAACTGGAGAGATAGCAGTTTGCTTGCAAATAAAAGGTGAAGGGGCAGAGCTGATAGTTAGAAATAGCGCACCCTTTATCAGTGAACAGGAACGAGAAAAAATATTTGATCGTTTCTATAGGGCAAGTACAGAGCGAACATCTGGTCATGCTGGACTTGGACTGTATATTGTGAAACAACTGGTATTAAAGCAAGGAGGTATTGTTCTGTCAGATTATAAAGATGGTATGTTTGCTATCATAGTCTATCTACAATCTCCTGACAACGGATAGTTAAAAAAGGCTCAGTATTAAGTATTGGAATCGCTCGAAAAACTATAACAACTGGATGAAGCAATAACTAGACTGCCCAGCGGCAGGAAAGAAAAAAACCGCTGTTGGGTAGAGCTTTTATCATGTCCAAAATCATATCTCTGCGGCGGTTTTGACAAAATCAAGGCCGCCGTTCCTTATGCCCTCGACAAAGGAGTGACGCCTATACGCTGACACGGCGGCTTTAGGAGGGAACCGCCGTGAAGCAAAGACTGCTTCGACATAATCCGGCAGAAATCTACCTGCCAAAAAAAGCCTGACCGCCAATCGGTCCCCATTTGCTTATAAACAGGCACTATCGTGGTTGGTCCATAAGCGTCATAAATCCTCTTTTAACAGCGTCAGCCGCCGTTCTTCGGATGCTGGCGCTTTTGTTTGTCGTTTTTTCGGGAATTTCCCCGAAAGGTGTCGCCCACCGCCTTTGTTTCGGTTCACCCGTCAACCCGTGAATCGAAATGGAGGTACATAATGCAGAAGATCAATCTTCGGGAGCTGTATCCCGATGTGTATAAAACCGATGTCTTTGTGGACGTGGCCGAGGAAGTGTTGGCCGCGATCCGAGGCCAGGAGCAGAACGATGCTGCCTACGAGCGCCGGAAGTTCCGGCACAAGGCCCATTACTCTCTGAATCGGGAGGATGGCATTGAAAACGATGCCCTTAACCGGCCGCTCACCCCGGAGGAAATCCTGGAGCAGAAGCAGCTGCGGGAGGAAGTGTATGCCGCGCTGATGCAGCTACCCGCCATCCAGGCCCGGCGCATCTACGCCCGGTTCTACCTGGGCATGACGGTGGCGGAGATCGCCCGGATCGAGGGTGCTGACCGCCGCCGTGTGTGGGACAGCATCCGGCGCGGGCTGAAGAAGCTGGCGCGTCTGCTGGACACGGCCCGATAATCTGATCGCCGCATAGCGGCAAAAAAGTAGCCGGTGGGGGATTTTTTATTCCTCCACCGGCTTACTTATCTTCTGAATGTTCATCTGGGTCAACCCCGGCCGTCTGCACCATCTCTTTTAGCTCATCAGCCAACGCACGGGTCGAATTTAACAGCACTTTTCTGGCAGCCGGAGGACACGAAAGATAAAGCTGCCGCATATCGTTGGCGGCTTGCTCATCTTCTGGCAGGTCGAGATTTATCAGGGAATCCAAAGATAAATTCAAGACTTTGCAAAAAGCGCGCAGAACCTCAAAAGAAGGATTCTTCACCCCTCTTTCGCAGCCTTGAACGTGCTTTAGAGAAACGTGGCTCAGATCTGCGAGTTCCTGCTGCGTCAATCCTTTTTCCTTACGCGCTTTTTGTATCCTTCGTCCCAGCTCTTTTATCAGTTCCATAGGCACTATCGTCTCCTTAATAATATTTTATCGTGCCCATTTCCTCGCAGGAAGAACCTTATAAAAGGTGTTTTAGAGTACGATAGTACCTATTTTATTGTGCTTGCTATGCGCTTGCCTCTCACGCAGCTCCTATGGGTCGGCAAGGCAAAAATTTTTTTCAAACAAATCTCATTACAGACAGGACAAACCGCCTGTTTTTGTCATGGTTATCAAGAAGGAGTTTTTTCTTTCGTTGTTCTTTGATAACTGAATACACGGCAGAACAGGTACATAACCCGCGTATGAGCGAGTGCAGGACGCCGCGAAGATGGAGCAGCCAGGAGGTGATGGACAAGCTGTTTCGGAGCAATCAACGTCCCTGTGACCCGGATGGTGGCACATCCGGCGCGATGAGGGCGCGGGGGCTTAAAGATACTTCCTCACGGCCCGCCAAAGACTTGGGGGGAACCCTGCGGCGCACGCTACGAACGACGCTGCGGAGTTATGACAGCCGCGCCAGCGGCGGCCTGTTCTATCCCCGGCGTCAGGGATGCGTGGCAAATGTGGCGTAAAAATCAAAGGCAATTATATAGCCGCACCAGTGGTCTGCTTTTACGAACAGTTGGCCAACCATTGGTGCGGCTATTCTATCTATAATTTATGACATTCTCCGACTGAGGAGGTGTTCCACATGAGTATGTCAATGTCGCAAAAAGACGCTTACACGATGATTTTCAAGGAATATCCTGACGTTGTAAGCGTCACCCAAATGAGCAAAATGTTAGGAATCAGCGAAAAGTCCGCCTACCGGCTCCTGAAGAAAAACTGCATTGAACATTTCAAGGTGGGCCGGACCTATAAGATTCCTAAATTACATATTTTCAATTACCTGCACGTTATCGGACGAAGTTAATCCGTATCCTTGCCGCATTCTTCCGCAACTGCTACGATATAAGTGTCAACAGCGGGTGAATACAGCTACTGCTTGGAAGGAGGAAAACAATGGTAGCAGGACACCTGAGAGAACAAAATGGTTACTATCAAATGATCCTGAGCTGGAAAGGCAAGGATGGAAAGCGCAAAGGCAAATCCATTAGTACCGGGCTGCCGGTCAAAGGCAATAAGAAGCGGGCGGAGGCAATATTGCTCAAAACACGCAAAGAATTTAACCCGGACAACCTTATGGAAAATGCAGATATGCTTTTCACGGACTTCCTCTCTAAATGGCTCAAGGACAAAGCTGTGGCGCTTGGCACCAGCACCTATGCTGAGTATGCCTACGACATCAAAAACTACATCATGCCCTATTTCCAGGACCATCCGATAGCTCTCTTAAAGATGACGGTCAGAGACTTGGAGAGTTTCTACCGCCATGAGCGTCAGCAAAACGAAGCGACTGCAAATGAGCTGCTGATGTACCATGAGATCATCGTTGCGGCTTTTCAATATGCGGTCGATCTGGAATGGGTCAAAGAAAACATCATGGCGCAGGTCAATCCCTGCGCGGATGAAGCCCCGATTCTGTTTACGGATTTTTTGCTGGAATGGCTGGATATGATGAAGAACAGCGTGGAAGTCACAACGTATGCTTCCTACTGCACATCCATCAAAAGCAGCATCATCCCATATTTCCAAGACAAAAAGCTCACGCTTCAGGACCTGGAAAGGCATCCAAAGTACATCCAGGAATACTATCAGCAAGAACTGAACGCAGGGCTGTCTGCGAATACGGTCATCCACCGCCACGCAAACATTCGCAAATGCCTGCAATATGCTTTCCAAATCGGCCTGATTAAGTCCAATCCTGCCGACCGCGTGGAACGGCCCAGAAAGGCCAAATACGTTGCTACTATCTACAATCAGGACGAGCTTGAAACTCTTTTCCATGTGGTGCGCGGCGATCCGATTGAGCTGGCTGTTATTCTCGCCGCATTTTATGGCCTGCGTCGCAGCGAAGTTGTTGGCTTGAAATGGGACGCCATTGACTTTGAGAAAAAGACGTTTACAATCAAGCACACGGTTACACAGGTCACGGTGGACGGCAAAGAAGTCACAATCCAGAAAGACCGGACCAAGACGAAATCCAGCTATCGCACGCTGCCGCTGGTCCCACCCTTTGAGGAATTACTGCACCGGCTCAGACAGGAGCAACTGGTCAATCAGAAGGTGTGTGGAACAGCCTATTGCCAGAAGTACCTGGATTACATCTATGTCAATGCGATGGGCGAGCTTGTGAAGCCAAACTTCATCACTCAGCATTTTGAGATCACGCTGAAAAATAACGGCCTGAAAAAAATCCGTTTCCACGACCTTCGCCACAGCTGCGCCAGCCTGCTTTACGCAAATGGCGTCAGCTTGAAGGAAATCCAGGAATGGCTGGGGCACAGTGATATTGGAACGACTTCCAACATCTACACCCATCTGGATTACAGCAGCAAGGTTTCTTCTGCGAATGCGATTCTGGCGTTCTACCCGGAGAACACGGGAGTACAGACCATTGGGCAATAGAAAAGCCCTGAACCGTGAAGCTCAGGGCTGAAAATTCTGGTGCCGGTGGTGGGACTCGAACCCACACGGATTTCTCCACACGATTTTGAGTCGCGGTCGTCTGCCAATTCCGACACACCGGCATTTATATTTTAATTTCCCTTGTGTCCCGCACATCTCAGATTTTGGAGGGATGTGCGGGAGGGATATTAAAACCAAATGAAAATATGAAGTTGTGAAAGCGCCGATTTATCAAGGGTTTTACCAGGGCACCCAACATTCTACGAAGTAGATTTTGAGTGCGGTGCGTCTGCCAATTCCGCCACACCGGCATTTATATTTTAATTCCCTGTGTCCCGCATATCTCTGATTTTGGAGGGATATGCGGGAGGGATATTAAAACCAAATGCTGTTATTCAGTTGAAAATATGCTGTAATACCAAGGGTCCTACAAAAACGCCTGTGAATGGACGAACAAGATTTTGAGTCCTCCTCGTCTACCAGTTCCAACACACCGGCATACCTTTATGAACACCCTGCTACGCACGCTCCCGAAGAAACAGGAGGGATATGCAGGAGGGATGTTGATGAAACTTGAATCACTATACCAGAAAAGTAATGAATTTGCAACACCTTTTCCGGAGCTGGGGAAAACAGACGCAACACATTTTGAGTCCACCTCGTCTACCAGTTCCAACACACCGGCAGGTGCTTTTATAGTATAGTACAGATTCAGGAAAAATGCAAGAAAAAGTTTTCATCTCCGCCCGGTGTTGTATGCTCTAAAAGACTTCTTAATCAAGCGGTTGGGAAGTCTCTTAGAACACACAACCTAAAACCGAAGAAAGGAGCGCAAGTTATGAG
>ERZ773242.663-NODE-663-length-39211-cov-37.244586_pt1 | contig 39211 bp, 20 predicted proteins | sample MGYA00511077_ERZ773242 | MGnify/ENA primary metagenome ERZ773242 (study PRJEB29015, sample SAMEA2737754) | human gut metagenome | biome: human gut; feature: human-associated habitat; material: faeces | place: China | collected 2012 ... | reverse complement strand
CGAAAGTGCAGTTTATTGCCCGTCTGAATGACTTTTATTTCCAATTTCAAAAGCTTGGGAACAACTATAACCAGGTTGTAAAAGCCATTAACGCGCACTTTTCTAACGTTGCTATCCCGCATCAGATTGCTATGCTGGAGCAGCGAACCCGTGAGCTGAAAGCCCTCAGTATCGAGATTCTCAACCTTGCAAAACGCGCTGCGGAATGGTTGCGAATATAAGATCGGGATCGTCGCCTGGCGGAGCTTTGCGTTATAACAAGGAGAAAGAGGATAAGGATGAAGCCGAGGTGCTTTTCTGGCAGAAGATGTTAGAACCGTTCGACAAACACGGAAGAATGGATATCGACGCTTGCATGGAGAGTTTTTGGCCGTATCTCGAAGCCAACCGCAGGACTACGAACACGGTTTTCCATGCCTCGCTGAACCCTTCACCGGAGGACAGGCTGACAGACGAACAGCTCCGGAAAATCGCTTGTGAGTACATGGAACGCATGGGTTACGGCAACCAGCCTTATATCGTCTTCAAGCATAAGGACATCGAGCGGCAGCACCTCCATATCGTATCGTTGCGCGTCGATGAGCAGGGTCGCAAACTCCCGCACGATTTCGAAGCAAGACGTTCGATGGAGATATTACGCGATCTGGAACGCAAATATAATCTGCACCGAGTATCAAGGGAGAGGAGCAGGCCGACAAGGTGGGATTGCATAGGGTAGACTACAGGGAAGGCAATGTCAAGCAGCAGCTCTCGTCCATTGTACGCACCTGCCTGAACCGTTATAAATGTTCATCCTACGGAGAGTTCCGCACATTGTTGGAAGCCTTTAACATTTCGGTCGAGGAGCGTACAGGCACCATCGACGGAAGGAACTATGCCGGAGTAATCTACGGTGCCCTGACCGACGACGGATATGGTATCGGCACGCCGTTCAAATCGAGTCGTATCGGCCGGGATGTCGGCTACAAGGCCCTTCAAAAATATTACGAAAACTCGAAAATAAAACTGAAAGAAGACGGGACGCTCGACCGGCTGCGGCAAACAGTCAAAGACGCCATGAGCCCATGCAACACACGGGAAGAGTTCCGGCGATTGTTAAAGGCCGACGGTATCGACGTTGTGTCCGCACCAATCCCGTGGGCAGAATCTATGGCGTAACGTTTATCGACCACAACGCAGGCATTGTCGCCAATGGATCGGTGCTGGGAAAAGAGTTCTCGGCAAATGTGTTCAACGAATTGCATCCGGCTCCGAAAGAGATGCAACAAGTCGTAGAACAACACGCGGCACAGCAGCGCGAACAACGAAGTCACATAGTAAATCCGTTAACCGGCATTGTCGATACGGTATTGGATTTGGCCGACACGCAGGCTTACGAGGAACAGCAACGGCAGATGCAACGGCGCAAAAAACTGAGATTACGTAAGTAAGGGACTCGCGAGATTTTTCGTTCTATGGTTTGGAACTCTGCTTTGTCTATCTAATAAAAAGAAGAGCTCTCTGCTCCTCTTTTCAGTTTCGCGTATGCAGTCCGTTGTTCTCACGGGCACACGCAGAATCGGTAGACGCAGGTCTGGGTATATGTTTCTCCGGGCCTTAGCAGGGTCGATGGAAACTGCGGACGGTTGGGCGAATCGGGGAAGTGCTGCGTTTCGAGTGCTACGGCACCGCGGTATCCGATTTTGCGACCGAATTTTCCGCATGACTCGTTGTTGAAAAAGTTGCCGCTGTAAAACTGAATTCCGGGCTGGTCTGTGAGTATCTCCATTTTGCGTCCGCTCATTGGATCATAGAGCGACGCCACGAAACGCACCGCACCCGTAAAGTTGCCGAGCACCCAGTTGTGGTCGTACCCGTGTCCGTTGCGGAGCTGTTCATCGTCAACGTCGATCCGAGCCCCGATGGGAGCCGGGGTGCGGAAATCGAAGGGTGTGCCATCGACCGGTGCGATCCGGCCGGTGGGGATCAGCACGCTGTCGACGGGTGTCGTGGCCTCGGCGTCGATCCACAGTTCGTGACAGAGTATCGTGCCGCTGCCCTCGCCGCCGAGGTTGAAGAGCGTGTGGTTCGAGAGGTTGACGACGGTGGGGCGGTCGGTCCGGGCGCGGTAACCGATCCTGAGGGCGTTGTCGTCGGTGACGGCGTAGGTCACCTGTATGGTCAGTTCGCCGGGATACCCCTCTTCGCCGTCGGGCGACACGTAGTGCATGACGATCGAATCGGCGGAGTGCGAATCGACGGTCCATACGCGGCTGTCGAGCCCTTTCACACCTCCGTGCAATGACTGGCCGTTGTCGTTTTGCGGCAGTCGGTATTGTGTGCCGTCGAGCGTGAAGCGGCCTTCGGCGATGCGGTTTGCGAAGCGTCCCACGACGGGTCCCGAGAAGCGGGCCTCGTCCTCGTCGAGATAGCGGCCGATCGACTCGCATCCGACGGCTACGTCGGCCATCCTGCCGTTGCGGTCGGGGGCGAGTATCGACACCACGCGGGCTCCGAAGTTGGTGATCTGCACGGTGAAGCCCGTGCCGTTGGCGAGGGTGTAAAGCGCTACGGGCTTTCCGTCGACGGTCGCTTCGAAAGCTTCGGCGTCGGGCAGGTCGGGCATTGCGGCGTTTTTCGTTCCGCAGGCGGCCAGCAGGGCCGAGAGGAGAATGCAAAGATACTTTTTCATGATTCGTTTTATAGTTTGAAAGGCAGCGTTGCCCGAATATCTGCGGACGAAGCGCCTATTTCGAACAGGAATTCGCCGGGTTCGGCGATGCGTTCGTTTTCAAGGTTGTAGAATGCGAGGTCTTCCTTCGTGATTCGGAACTCCACGGTGCGGGTCTGGCCGGGCTTCAATGCGATTTTCTCGAATCGGCGCAGTCGTTTGACGTCGGGGATGAGCGATGCGTAGAGGTCGCGCGAGTAGAGTTGCACGACTTCTTGACCGGCACGGTCACCCGTATTTGTAATGTCGGCCTTAATGACAATCTCATCGCCCTCGTGCGTCAGTTTCGCCCCGGAGTATGCGAACGCAGTGTAGCTCAGGCCGTGCCCGAAGACGAATTCGGGGTTGTAGTCACCCTCGTATTTGTAGGTTGCGTCGGTGTTGCGCTGTTCGTCGGCGTACTTGTGGTGATAGACGGCCAGCGAGTTGGGGAACGCCGGGTAGGTGTAGGGCAATTTCCCGCTCGGATTGACCTTTCCCGTGAGCACGTCGGCCACAGCGTCGGCACCCTGCGGTCCGGGGAGGTAGCTCTGCACGATGGCGGGGATTTTGGCCGAGAATTTCGAGATCAGCCGCGGACGCCCCTCCGAGAGCACCAGCACGACGGGTTTTCCGGTTGCGGCGATGCGCTCGGCCAGTTCGGTTTGCAGGGGATCGAGCGCCAGATCGTTCAGGTCGCCCGGCTTCTCGCAGTAGGAGTTCTCGCCGAGGCACAGCACGACGACATCGGCCCGGCGTGCCGCCTCCGCGGCTTCGTCGAAGCGGTCGCGGCGTTCGGTGTCGTAACGGCTCTCGTGCGCGTCGTAGCTCACGCCGGGAATGACCTCGACGTTGCGGCGTCCGAACCGCTCGCCGAGGGCTTCGGCGAGGGTCTTGCACAACTCGGGGTGACGTTCGATGCCGTGTCCCTGCCACGTGACGGTCCATCCGCCGCACAACGCCCTGCGGCTCTGTGCATTGGGCCCGCAGACCAGTATCTTCCGTCCCGCGGCGGGATCGAGCGGGAGCAGGCCGCCGTCGTTTTTCAGGAGCGTGATCGCCTCGGCTGCGGCCGCGTAGGAGGCCTGCCGGTGCTCTTTGCAGCCGTAGCGGGGATAGTCTGCGGGCAGGGTGTTCGGGCGTTCGAAAAGTCCGAGTTCGAATTTGAGTTTCAAAATGCGCCGCACGGCCTCGTCGATGCGTTTCATCGGTACGGCACCCTCCTCGGCCAGGGAGCACAGGTCGCGGCAGAAGCCCCGGTAGTCGATCGGGATCATCGCCATGTCGATTCCGGCATTGATGCCGAGGCAGATGGCGTCCTTGGAGGTTGCAGCCAGACGGTCGCGGGCATGCAGTTTTTCGAGATCCTCGTAGTCGGTGACAACTACGCCGGCGAATCCCAACTCGTCGCGTAGCAGTCCGGTCAGAATTCTGCGGCTGGCGTGCACCGGTTCGTTGTCGATGATTCCGGAATTGACCATCACGGAGTGCGCTCCGGCGTCGAGGGCCTCCCTGAACGCCGGCAGGTGATACTCCATGAGGGCGTTCCACGGAATGTTGGCCGGCGTGCGGTCCTTGCCGCTGGCCGGTACCGAATAGCCGAGGAAATGTTTCAGGCACGTGGCGACGTGCTCCGGATGGTTCACATCGTTGTCGTCGCCTTCCTGTCCTTTCACCAGTTCGCGGCCCAGCACCGAGCCGAGATAGGGATCTTCGCCGAAGCCCTCGTACTGGCGCGGGAAGCGCGGGTCGGCCCCGAGGTCGAGAATCGGTGCGAAGTTCCACGGGATGTTGCAGGCCCGCATCTCGTAGGCCGTGATCTCGCCCATGCGTCGGGCATGCGCGGGATTCCACGTCGCCGCGAGGGCTATCTGCTGCGGAAACAGCGTCGAGCCGAGCGAGTAGGTTCCGCCGTGGACCTGATCCACGCCGTAGATGAGGGGAATTCCCAGACGGGTTTCGTCCGTGGCGATCCGCTGGAGCTCCCCGATGAAGGGACCCCACACCTCGGCGGGCTGGGATTCGCTCAGCGGAACGTTCAGCAGCGAACCGACGCCGTATTCGACCACGGCTTCGCGCAGCAGAGCCGTGTCGAGCGTAAAGCCGCCCGTTCCGTCAGCTATGACGAAGGGTTCGATGGTCAGCTGAGCCATTTGTCCGATCTTTTCGGTCAGGGTCATCTTGTCGAGCAACTGTTCGACTCGGCAGGCGGTCTCAGTCTGCGGTGCAGAGCATGCCAGCATGCCCAGAGATAAAAGAGAAAGAATGGTGGTTTTTGCCATATGGCTGATTATTTGGGTTCAAATGAATTTTTTCGGCTTTCACCGAACCATCGCTTATTTTTCAACTGACGGAGCCGCTGCATTCGACGACGGACTCCCATTCCCGATGTAAGGCCATCCTTCGTCGTCCCAGCATACTTCATCGAGCATTCCAAGACGCCCTTGTTCCGGACAAGAACAATCGTAAGCATGGTAGAACATCCAAGTTCGGCCAGCTGCATCCTCTATGAGACCGGCATTGTGCCCCGGCCCTGCGAATTTGTCATTGCGTCGCAGGATCACTTCGTAGCCGTTGTCGAGTGTAGTACGCCCCTGCTTGTCCACATAGGGGCCCAGCAGGTTGCGCGAGCGTGCCACTACGGTTTGGTAGGTACTTTCAGCGCCGCCAGCGAAATCGCCCGTCGAAGCGAAGAAGTAATACCATTCGTCACGTTTGTAGATATTCGTACCCTCGAAAGCCGTTCCGGCGAAAAGACGTTTGGTTTCGGATTTCGGAGCAATGCGCGCATCGTCCGTTACGTCGAGTTCCATAACGTAGAGGTTACGGAAACTACCCCAGAAAAGATAGGACTTGCCGTTCTCCTCGTAGTAGTACTGGTCAATGGACTGTTCGACGCCGATCTGCTGGCTGTCGACAAGCACACCACGATCCGCAAAGGGGCCTTCGGGCCTATCGGCCACGGCATAACCGATGACGCTATATTTTACATCTCCGAACCAGAGCGTGTAGAAAAGCACGTATTTGTCATTTATACGACAAATTTCGGGAGCCCATAAATCGCCTCGGCGACCGTTACGGATTGCCGAGGGCCATGTTTGGTCGGAAAAAGCCGTACCGACACGTTCCCAGGTTACAAGGTCTTCGGAACGGAAGATCGAGTAGCCGTGGCCGGTAGCATAGAGGTAGTAGCTACCGTCATCGGTGCGAATGACCGAAGGATCCGGGGCATCGGCCGTGATGACGGGATTCGTGTAGATCGTCGTCGTTCCGCCTCTCTTCGGTGAGTTGCCGCAGGCGGCAAACAGAAGAGCGAATGTGTATAGAATAAATTTATGATTCATATCGAGTTAGTGTTTTTGAAACGAGACAAACCGTCCGTTTCGGATTTTAATTTTGCGAATGGCGACACGCTCTGAGCCGGAAGGGCCGTTGGGGATGTGAAATGCGATACGCAGACGGCCTTTCAAATCACGGAAGACCATCTGATGCCCTCCGTCGGTGGCGAATAGCGGCTTATTTTCGTGTTTCCACGGCCCGAGGACATTGCCGCTTTCAGATACGGCTTGCCCGATGGAGTACCGGGGCGAGAAACTCGACCACAGAAGAATCAGGTTGCCGCTCTTACCATCTTTCCAGATATAGGGCGCATCGGTAACATAACCGCCTCCGGGTATGGACAAGGATGTTACCCACGGAGCATCGGAGGCACGGAACAGAAGGTGCGGTTCCCCTTCGGTGTCGGTAAGGTCGCAACGAAGCCGTTGTGCCCACACTTCCCCCGTCCTGTTACGGACATTGGGGCCGTTCCACTCGACGCTGAAAATCATCCAAGGGGCTCCTTCGTCATCGACATAAAGCGAAGCATCGAGACATTGCATCCCTTCGGGTGTCATGTTGAGCCGTTCGGACGGCAGTACAGGACTGTAAGATCCCAGCGGACCGTCGGTCGAGCGGAGCACAGTCGTACCCCGCAAAATACCTCGCGATTCATTGCGAACCGTGACGAATGTGTACCAGTTGCCATTGTACGGATAGGTATCGGGCGCCCACCAGTCGTCCGTGCCGAGGTAATCTTCCGGTGCATTATAAACGAATCCTGTTTTTTCCCAGTGTTCGAGATCCTGGCTGCGGAGTGCGAAAAGCCCTCCGCGGCCGTCTTTCCAGCGGGAATGGATCAGATAATAACACGCATTATCCCTGTCTACGGTAATGAATGGATCACGCAGTCGAAGATTTTCTGTAGCGACAATTTCCTGTGCCTGCACGAAATGGCACAAGAAAATTGCCGTCAAGAAACAATAGAGCGTATGATAATTGTATTTCATTGTTTAACGGCGACCGATTCTTGCGAGGAACCACTCTGCCTCTTCTTTGGAGAGTTGCTGACGTTCGAGGACAGCCGGTAGGTCGTCCCAAGCCTTGCGGAAGGCTCCGACCAATGCCGGAATACGCTCGGGAGCGTACTGCACAGCTTCGCCTAACACCCCCATCGAACCGAATTCGTCGGTATACGAATAATGCCACGAAATGTCCCACGGCTTGTCCGTCACGGTGTACTTGAACTCTTCCATCGCACGTGCAAGACGACGGGCGGCTGAGGATAGACCGTTGAAATCAACTTCCGTATCGTCGTATTTAATGCATACGACCTTTTCTGCAGCACAATTCGTTTCGGGAATGTTGACTATGAGCGAGAAATCTTCGCCGTCATACGTCCAATCTGCTTTCGCTCCGTTCACCGTTACCGCAACCGGAGCCGTTGATGCGAGCACTTTTACCGAGAATTTCCGCGCTGCAGGCATATCCTTGTACGTTCCGGTACGTTTCCCGACGGAGACCGTCAGTGTGTTGCCTTCACGTATGGAACGGAGCGGCGTAACGGCAAATTCCGTGGCATAATTCTTGTCGTCGCCATTATCTTCGTACATCGAAAATTCGCCGTTGCCGCCGGGGAAAACCGTCAGCACAACCTCTTCGTCATTCGCATTCAGATTCTTCACCGCATCATTATACATGGGCAGGAGCGCCCCGGCCTTGACATAAACCGGATACTCATCCAGTGCGAACGAACGTTCTACGATGCAGTCTCCCGGGAGCAACGTTCCGGTTTGCCATTCGTACCACTCACCTTCGGGCAGCCATACTTTCAAGGTCGTATAACCGTCTTTACCCGAAGCGGTGATCGGTGCGACAAGGATATCCTCGCCGAACATGTACTGGTTGCGGAACGCATAAGCCTCTTCGGCTTCGGGCCAGTCGTAATACATCGGTCGACAGAGCGAAAGACCTGTTTCATAGGCGTTGCGGGCCATAGTGTAGATATAGGGTGCAAGCATATAGCGTTGCCGAATGACGTGACGCAGAATGTCGGCATATTCCGGAACGAAGTTCCAGACCTCTTTTTTCAACACTCCGCTCTTCGTGGAATGTGTACGCAGGATAGGGCTCAAAGCTCCGAACTGCATCCAGCGGATGTAGAGCTCCGGATCAATACTGTCAGCCATGTGGTGCCCGCCGATATCATGGCTCCAATAACCGTAGAGGACATTCGAAGCCGTCGAATTGAAGTAGGGCTGGAAGTCGAGCGAAGCCCATGAGATCGAGGTATCTCCCGAGAAGCCGATTTGGTAGCGGTGGTTGCCCAGTCCTCCCCAGCGGTGATAGAGCATCGGACGTACGTCGCGGTTTTTTTCCATATTACTGAAGAATACATAGTTAAGCCACCAAGTATTACTCAATCCGCCGAGTTTCGCGTCGTAGAGAGACTGCTGCCAGTCGAGCCACCAAAAATCCACGCCGTCTTTCTCCATGGGCGATAAGATGTTGCGAAACATACTGGTGATGAATTTCTTGTCGGACGAAACCCAAGGTACGGTCTGCTTCGAAGCAGGATCGATATCCATATCCCGTGCTACGGCGGCATAGTTGTCTTCACCGCACTTCACGCCATCGGCCGGATGGAGGTTGAACGTCGAACGAATCCCTTCTTCATCGAACCATGCGAGGAACTTCTGCGGATCGGGGAAAAGATTGCGGTTCCACGTCCAGCCCGTCCAACCACCACGGTCGCCTTCGAGATAGTGCCAGTCGATGTCGATTACCAGCACATCCAACGGAATGTCATAGGCCCGGAATTTGTTCACCAAAGATCGCAGTTCCTTGTCCGAGTAAGTCCAGTAACGGCTCCACCAGTATCCGAAAGCATAGCGCGGCGGCATAGGAATCTTGCCGGCAAAGAGTGTAAAATCCCTCAATGCGGATTTGTAATCATGTCCATAGGCAAGGAAATACCAATCCTGCCCGCCTTTCGCGGAACGCTCCTTCACCCACTCCCATTCTTTGTCGCCATCGAAAAGGAAGTTTGCAGAGTCGTCGATGAGCGTCCAACCGTCGGTGGCCAGCAATCCGTCTTCGAGAGGTATCTTCGGGCGGTTTTCATCGTAAATATAGGTGTCGCCGTCGTAGCCGTCCAGCGTGCGGTAGGTACCCTTGAGGTTCCCGGTCTGTTTCATTCCGGGCTTCCATGCAAAGGGTGCAGCAGTATTCTTCGGAGAGCGTATCGAGAGATTCGAAGCGGAAAAAGCTCCGGAATTCCTCTTGTAGCGCAGGATCATCTTCGGAGTCGAGATTTCGATCCACGCGCCCTTTTTCACCTTATACTCCGCAGCCGGATACTCCCGTTCCACGGCCACGAACGACTTGGCGTCAACGAACTGTCCGTCGGGGGCGTATTCCAGCCGCACGGCCCCGTCGGCAATGACAGTAAACCGTACGTGTTCATCCTCGTAGGCGATATTTTTTCGTAGATTTTGTGCTTGCAGAACTTGCACCAAGCAAATCCCCAGTATTAAAAATAATTTTTTCATGTACATGTATATTTATGTGCGCAGTTTTTATAGTCTGTTCTGAAATCCCGGTATCGGTATCCGTTCTATCGGGTTGTTTTGTGTATCTCGGTTAACACGGCATGGGTTGCGGTGTCGTACTGGGCTGGGCGATATGCATTCGGCCGGCCTTATCGAAATATATACGATCGATACATACTATGCGGTCGAAAGCCGGACGCGGTTGCCACGGATCTGCATGACGGTGGTAAACGATGAATAGTTCGCTTCCGTCGGGAGAGGTGATGATCGAATTATGTCCGGGAGAGGAGATTCCTCTGCTGAAATCGGTGATCATCTGCGGATTGTCATCGTATTTGAACCATGGCCCGAGCGGATGCGGAGCTGTCGCTACGCCTACCCCGTAATGAGACTGCCCCGTATCGTTGCCTGAATAGGTCATGTAATAGGTTCCTTCGTATTTGATGACAAAAGGATCTTCATTACAACGATTGTTGTCACGGCAGACGAGTTCCCATGGCTGATCCGCTTGTCCGATAAGGCGTGGTTCACCGTCGAAGCCGGAAAGATCGTCCTGAAGCCGTACGCCCCATACCTCGCCGTAAGCGTATCCGTCGCGGCTGCCATTGCGGCTGTAAAACAGATAGGGAGTCTGTCGGGGATCATCGTCTACGAAAATATGGCAGTCTATGGCTTGACCGTCTATATCGAACCACGGACTGTATAGTGGGGTGAACGGACCCTCGGGACGGTCGCTCATGGCTAAGCACGACATCAGACGGTTGAATTCATCGAACCAGCAGCTGTACGTAAGGTAGAAACGACCCTTGTACTCCCGGACTTCCGGAGCCCAGAAGCTATTCGTGCCGGGATAATCGGGCGTCCGGTGAAATAGCGCCCCTCCGAATTTCCACGTCACCAGATCGTGCGAGGTGTAGTAATCGAATCCCATGTTGACGTCGGTGGTTCCCGTGAGGTAATACGTACCTTCATGTTCATAGATGAACGGATCGGCGACGTGCAAAGCCTTTCCGTCTTCGGTACATATCGGATTGGTATAACTCTTTTTGGACGATTGGCCTTGACTGTACTGGATGACTGCAAGAAAGAGTGCTAAAAGAAGGTATCGTTTCATCGTATGCACGGAGTGATTTTGAATTCGAATGTATAATCTTTGTACGGAAGCCGGTGTTCTGGCTGCGTATGTTGTCCCCAAGAGTCGATGCAGCCCAACCCACACTGTTTTTTGTCTATCGTGAGCCATACCGCACGGTCAGGTTCTATCTCCTGCGAGTGCCCTTGTTTTTTTGTCAGTCCTTCATCCAGTGCCTCCCGCGAATAGTTGAGCGCCGAAGCGGAGAACGGCTCCGAGGCGACGACCTCGATACCCCGCCCCGTAATGTCCGATTGCCGCCAGCATCGCACGTCGGATTTCGTTCCGGTCTCCTGCGGACGGATGTAGGGATAAAACTGTTCGTCGACGGTTTGGCGGTAACGTCCCAGCAAGGCTGCGTCCTTGCGATCGGCATAATTTTCCCACGGTCCGCGTCCATAATAGTCGATACGGTCGTATGCGGCAGGCATACGCATACGCATGCCGAAACGCATCATGTCGGGAACATCCGTTCGCTCACCGGCGGTCAGTTGCTCACGGACGGTGATTTCTCCGGCGTTGTTCAGACGGTATTCAAGTGTCAGGACAGCATCGATTTTCTCCATGTCGTATCGTGCCGTGACAACGGCTATGCCTTTTTCGACCCCATGTTCCAGTTTCAAGAGTCGCAGTCCCGGATGTTCCCATACGCGGTTCTCCTCATTGAGCTTCGCCCCGAAATCATTGTCGGTGGGTGCGCGCCAGAAGTCGGGTTCCAATGCGGCCCCTTCATTCAACAACGCTTTGCCATTGACTTCGTAGCGGGTCATCAAGCCGTCCGATTTGCGGAAGTCGATACGCATTGCGGGACTTTCGACGATGAGATAGTTGCGGTCATTGTCACGGACCGTAAGCGTGCCGAGCGAGTTGCAGCGGTCGGCCATGCGTTCCTGTACGGAGAGGTCTGCCGGGGCGCTTTCGCGCAGCACGAATTGTTCGTATGCGATGCGGTGATCGGGTTCGAGGAGCGGCTCGGAATCCTTAAGGCGATATTCCACATTGAGCAGCAGTTCCCCGTCGGCAGGCAGTGTTGTAACGTCGAATGGCAGTGCAACGGTCATACTCTGCTGCGGAGCGATTTTCAAGTCTGCGACAATGCCGCTACGCACCGCTTCCCCATCGCACAACACTGTCCAGCGTAGGTAGCAGTTATCTGCGGTGCGGAAGAAATTTTCATTGAACACCGAGAGCGTGCGGTTGTCTCCAGCAAGTTCCGTCCACAGCGGCTGCTGCCAGTAGCGCACCTCATACATATGGGGATTAGGTACGCGGTCGGGGGAGATCAGACCATTGTCGCAGAAATTCAAATCCGAAGCATCGTAGGGATTCCAATCACCGCCGTAACCGTAGATCATAGCCCCGTTTCTGCCCGTTTTACGCAGGGACTGATCCACGAAATCCCAGATGAATCCTCCCTGATAATGGGGGTATTTACGAATCATCTGCCAGTAGATGCCGAAACCGCCCATCGAGTTTCCCATTGCATGTGCATATTCGCATTGTATCAGCGGTTTGGTCAGTCGTTCTCCAAACGAGGTATCGCCGGACTTCCAACCTTTGTAAACATGATCTTCGAGATAAGTGTTACATTGGTCATAAGTCCAATACATCGGGCAGACAATATCAGTATTGCGACCGCCCTCAGAACGTTCGTATTGGACAGGGCGCGTGGGATCGTAAGCCTTTACCCAATCATAGCATGCGTCGAAATTCGCGCCATCGCCCGCCTCATTGCCCAAAGACCACACGATGACGGAGGGATGATTGATATTGCGTTTGACATTGCGCTCGTTGCGCTCCAGATGTGCCTTGGCGTAAGCCGGATCTTTGGCCAGCGTCTTTTCGTCGTAACCCATGCCGTGCGATTCGATGTTCGCTTCGGCCACGAGGTAAATGCCGTAGCGGTCGCAGAGGTCGTACCAGCGCGGATCGTCCGGGTAATGGCATGTGCGCACGGCGTTGAAATTGTTCTCTTTCAGAATGCGAATGTCCTCGATCATGCGCTCCAACGATACAACATATCCGCCGTCGGGATCCATTTCGTGACGATTGGCGCCTTTGAGCAAGACGGGTTTTCCGTTGACGAGCAGCTGACCGTCTTCGACCTTCACCTCGCGAAAACCCGTATGCAACGGGATGACCTCGATAGTATCTCCGGCGGAATCCTGCAATGTCACGGTTACGGTATAAAGTACCGGCGTTTCGGCAGACCAAAGCGCTATTTGCCCGGCGTCAAATGACAAATGTGCCGTCGGACCCGTGATCTTCGTTCTTTGCACGGTATTGAATGCAGGCGCTCCGTCCGGCGCTGTCAGCCTTACCTCGGCCGTACATCCTTTGGCGGCCATGGGAAAAGCCAGCTCCACGTCGAGCGTGCCTCGAGTGTAGTTTTCCGAGAGGCCGGGAGTTAATCTTACGTCCTCGATGTGGCGTTTGTCGCGTGCGTAAAGATACGATTCGCGTGACAGCCCCGAGAGTCGAAAGAAATCCTGATCTTCAAGGTAGGTGCCGTCCGACCAGCGGAAAACCTGCATGGCAAAGAGGTTTTTTCCGGGCTGCACGAATCTCGTGATGTCGAATTCGCACTCCAGTTTCGAGTCTTCGCTATATCCGACGAAGCGTCCGTTGACCCACAGGTATAAATTCGACGTGGCCGATCCGAAGTGAGCGACGATTTGTCGTCCCGACCACTCGGCCGGAATATCGATCCATCGGCGGTAGGAGCCTACATGATTCTCGACCAAAGGCACCTCGGGCGGATTGTTCGCGAACTGCTCACGCCACGGATAGCCGACATTGACGTATTGAGGGTCGCCATAACCGTTCAACTCCCACAGGCCCGGTACGGGCATCGTGCTCCATGTTCTGTCGTTGTAGTCCGTGCAGAAGAAATCCGCAGGACGCTGGTCAGCGTGACGTGTCCAGCAGAATCTCCATATGCCGTCGAGCATAAGGAAGCGCCCGGAAGCGTTTTTATCGCCGACGGCAGCCGTTGCAACGGATTCATAGGCGAACTTGGTGGCACGCATCGGCAAGCGGTTTACGGCATTGATGTCGGCATCCTGCCATTCGGTAAAGGTTTGGGCGGAGGTCATAGACAGAAATCCGATGCCCAGCAAAGAGAAAAGTAGTTTCGGCATTTTGAATGAATTTGAATTTCTGCCCAAAGTTACCCCATTTCACTTTTTCGGGCTTTAAAAAATCCTGCAAGAAGCTATAAAAATCCTGCAAATTGACACTCGCAATACCAAGAACATTACCCGTTATCGGGTTGTGCCGTCAATCTCCCCCCCCCTCCAGAAATTCCGTAGGGGTGATTCCGAATTGTTTCTTGAAACACGAGGAAAAATAGGTCGGAGAGCGAAAACCTACCAACAGACTGATATCCGTAATGCTGTACTTATCCTGCTGAAGCAACTCCGCAGCTCTTTTCAGACGTTTGATCCGCAAGTATTCGTTGGGATTCTTTCCGATGATGCCCTTGAGTTTCCGGAACAGATTCGAACTGCTCATGCACATTTCGTCTGCCATGTCGTCGACCGAGAGATCCGCCTGTTCCATATTGTGCATGATGTATTCATCCAACTTACGCATGAAGTCCTCGTCGGTTTTCGAATAAGTCAATGTTTCGGATTTGACCAGCGGAGATTCGAGGAAATGACGGCGTACCAATTCCCGGTTGGAGAGCAGTGTGGCAATACTGGCTCGCAGATATTCCAGCGAGAATGGCTTTTCGATGTAGGCATCCGCTCCGGCACCCAGTCCTTCGACCTTCGATGTCATGTCTGTTTTCGCAGTCAGCAGCAGTAAGGGAATATGGCTGAACTGCAAATCGGACTTGATACGGCGACATAACTCGAATCCGTCCATTTCAGGCATCATCACATCGCTCAGAATCAGGTCGAACGATTTTTTTGTGAGTTTCTCCAATGCCAGACAGCCATTATCTGCGGTAACGGTTTCATAAATTGCGGATAAATGCCGTGCAATGAAAGTCTGCATTTCCGGGTCATCCTCGACAATCAGAACCGAAGGCTTTGCCGCAACGTCATTCTGCTGCATCTCCTCTTCTTCGGCGTTATCCGTAATAGTCGGGAGTACGGAAGCTTCGGACTGTGCGTCGGAGGATATGTGCTCTATGGGAATCATAAGGACAAAACGGTTTACGGATAAATCGTCGTCCATGCGTAATGTCCCGCCGTGCTGTGTTGCCAAAGCCCGTGCGAGTGTCAGACCGATACCGGTTCCCGCTATCAGATGCTTGCCGTCCCGGTATTGCATGAACGGCAGAAATATTTGTTCTCGCATTGGTTCCGGCACGACTGTCCCGTCGTTGGTTACTGCGATCCGCAAGACTTCCTGCTCTTCGGTTATGGTCATCTCCAGCCGTGCGTATGTCTGTGCGTATTTCAAGGCGTTAGAAAGCAGGTTGCTGACGATTTTCGTAAGCGCCTCTCTGTCTACTGCGGCATACTGCGTTTCTTCCGGGAGGTCGAAAGTCAGGGCAATATGTTTTTGCCGGGCCATGATTACGAACCGTATGCAAATATTCTCAATCACTTCCCGAACGTCGCATTCGACGGGATGAAGTTTGAATCCCTGCCGTTCAGCTTTGCGGAAATCGAGCAGCTGATTGATGAGTGTCGCCAAGCGGTCGGTATTGCGGATCATCGTGTCGATATTCTCCTTGGCTTCAGGGTCGAGTCTGTCTTTCGTACGTTCTGCGAGATCTTCCAAAGGCCCTCGTATCAACGACAACGGCGTACGTATTTCATGGGCCACATTCGTGAAAAAATCGAACTTCGAAACATAAAGTTCACGTTCTTTTTGACGTTCGATCTTTTCGATCGCCTTTTCACGTTCGCGCAAAGAGCGACGTACTGCAATTTTATATAAGCATATGACCACTGCGAGTGCGAATAAAATGTAGCATATTCGTGCAAAGCGCGATAGATAAAACGGTGGGCGTATACGGATTTCAAGCGTGCGCACTGCGCCGTTCGGTTCCCCGTTGCCACGAAGCCCTTCAACGATAAGCCGGTAGGTGCGATAAGGCAAGTTGGAATAAGTGATCGTATTGTTAAGTACCCGATTCCATTCCGTGTCGAATCCTTCGAGCCGATAACGCATGCGTACTTCGTGAGGCGACTGATAGTTGATGGCTGTTACGCGCAGCGAAAAAGAATTCTCATCCGGAGCAAGAAGAAGACGGTCGAGTTGCGTGATGCTCTTTTTCAGCGGCGAGGAGTCGTTGTCTACACCGACACTCTGGTTGTAGAGCATGAAGTCCGTCAGCACAATGGGAAAGGCCCTGTCGTGGGGTTTCAACTCCGCAGGAGCGAAAGATATGAATCCATCGTTGCTACCGGCATAAATACGGCCCTCTGAGCTCTTACAGAGCGACGAATAATTGAATTGATTGTTTAACAGTCCGTCGTCGGTGGTGAAAACAAAATAACTGCGGTTCACAGCATCAAAACGTATCAAACCCTTGTTAGATGTGATCCAAAGCACCCCCTGCGCATCTTCTTCGATGCGGTAACAGGTATCGAATGGCAGGAACCTTTTGTAACGGACGAATACATTGTGTTCGGGAACATAGCGGCAAAGACCTCCGCCTTCAGTCGTAATCCAAAGTTGCATGCGGCTGTCTTCGAAAACACTTAAGACCTTATTAGCGGCCAAAGAGGTCGTATCCTGTTCATTGTAAACGAAATGTTGCCAACTGTCTTTCAGTGCATCGTATTTGTAGAGCCCGTCGGAATAGGTCGCGGCCCAAAGGTTCCCGGCAGAATCCTCTTTGAGATGATGGATATGACTCCGAATAGCCGTATCAGCGATAAAACAATCCGTTGCTGGATCATAACGTTTCAGTCCGGAAGTCGTGCCAAGCCATAAATTCCTGTCTGCGGTTTTGCAGATCGTGTAGATCTCTTTACCGGCACTGGGGTAACTTTTCGAAGCGAGGGTTCTGCGATGGATACGTACCAAGGTTCGGGCCTGCTCATACGTCCCCACCCAGATGTAGTCGCCATCGCAACAAAGGCCATGCACGTTGCTGTAAAGGCCATTCTCGTAGAGTTCCCTGCCGGGAATCGGTTCGATCTCTTCGCTCGATGGATGAAAGCGGAAAAGCCCTCTCGATTCGGTACCTATCCACAGATTACCGTCTTCGTCCGTAACGATTTCACGGATGTAACGTCCTAATTTGCGTTCTTCGGAACTTGCATAATAGCGCCGCACAGACGTGGAATTTCCAGCTCGTGAGTAGGCTACCCCGGTAAAATAGGTTCCAACCCACATACCGCCCTCATTGTCTTTGCACAGGCAGTAGAGCGCATTGCTTTGCAAAGCATAGGGAATGTTATAATCGGCTTGGAATGATGCCGACTCCTGCATGTTCCCATCGAGAATTTCAAGACAGGATTCTGTGGCGACCCAAATTTCGTTTTGCCCTACGACGTGTATATCGCGCACGTAATCGTTGCTATGCGGCAGGGTGATTTTTCTGAATTGTCTTTGTGCCAGATTTACCTCGAACAATCCCCGTGAGGAGCAGACATAAATCCGGTTGAAAGTGCCCGATACGAGCCGGTTGATGAAGAGATCGCGAAAGGCTTCCGTTGCATCTCCGGAGAAAAGCGGCGCCACGCTTTCGAGCCCGTCTTCCGAAAGGTAGATGTTTCCGTCGTCGAGGGCAATGCAGGCTATTCCCTGTGGCGTGAAACAGATGTTGCGGGCCGTATAAGTCCGTGTCCCGGTTTTATCCGTTATAATATGTGTCAATTTCCGTATTGCGGGATCATAGCGGAAGAAACCCTGATTCCCACCGCAGATCCATATTGTGCTGTCGGGAGCCATGACGATGTTCGCAATGTTACCTGAAATCGTGCTGCCGTCATCGCTTCGTTCAAGAAAGCGATGCGCGCGTTCTGTACCGGGGTCATAGATACAAACTCCGGCATCGGTTCCCATCCAGATGCACCCGTCGCCGTCTTCACACAATGTCGTGATGTAATTGTTACCCGGAATGGCATCCTCCACGGCTATGATACGTATTTCGGTGCCGTCGTAACGATTCAGTCCATCCTTCGTCCCGAACCACATGAATCCCATACGATCTTGCAGAATCGCCAGAACCGCATTGTGCGTCAGTCCGTCATCAGCATTCAGAGACCGGAAAGCAGACTGTTTCTCTTCGGCTGAAACCAAGAACGGCAGCAATACAGACAGCAGGACGAGTATTCGGAATTTCATGTGTATTCTTATTGGAAGATATTGTTTTTTAGTAATTCTGTTTGTCGTTCCTGTATTTATGAACCCCCGATGATACAAAAATAGTTTTTTGTACCGTAGAAGACCTTAAAAAATCTTGCGAAATGGTTAAAAAATCTTGCAGGATAGGATTAAGAGACTTCGACAATACGGAGTAGACTGCATATTGCCGGCCGTTGGAAAGAAAAACCCGTCTCCGGGAGTCTCCCGAAGACGGGTTCGAAATGTGTTACGAAGTTTTATTGTCTGGAACTGCTAAAGAAACCGAGTGTCGAAACGACAGCGCGTGTCGAAACCGAAGAGTCGGTTCCGTCCGAAAGACGCATGCCGGACGATCCGCCGCCGTCGAGTTTCATGGCATCGATACAGCCCAGCCCTTTCAGAATCGCCGCAACCTGTTTGAGCGTCGCACCGCCACTGGCAGTTCCGTACTCGCCGTTCAGTCCGCAGGTGAAGAGTACGATCCGTCCGTCAGCCATGCAGCCTACGGCACTCTGCGCACGGCAGTAATCGGCCGATGCGAGTGCCCAGTCCCACATCTCCCAATCCGTGACGGGGTACTGATCCTTGTCCAGATCGGAACCGACCATTAACCGACCGTGTTTGAGCAGCATCGGACCGCAGCTCAAGGCATAACGGGGCGTCCATGCCACAGGTGCCGAGGGGCAGTGTTCGTTGGGTGCGGGATATTGCGCCTCGTAGCGGACAGAAGTCATAGGACGAGCATAGAAATGGTTTTGTCCCGTTTCGGCTGTTCCAGCCCAGTAGAATGCAGGGTGACCGTCGGCATCTACTCCGAAGATACTGCGCGTTACGTTGTACCGGTAATCTTTGGCAGAACCACCGCCCCAATCGCCGCTTTGTGCGGAGATAGTGCCGGTAGAGATTCCGTCGGCAATGAAAATTCCATCGTGAGCCGATGTGCCGAAATTGAAATAGCCGCCGTTGAGCAGGACGTAGCAGTCATCGGTGAATTGATCTGCAAGCCGCTGCGCTCCGCCGTCAGGTTTCTGCACGCGCAATTCGATATTGCCCGTACAGTCGGCGATGGCATACCAAGCTCGGAACTCATGCCCATCGAGCTGCGAGGTAGTTTCGTACACCTCGATACCGGTGGGCAGCGCGGTTTCAGACCGGCGCACCCATTCCAGTTCGATGGAAGCGAGTGTCGAACCACTTAACTGCGCCGAAACCTCCTGCGAATACTGCGTGTTGCCGTTTGCAGTTATATAAGCACGAAAATAATAAGTTTGACCGTTGTCGAGATCGGCTCCGGAGATATATTGCCGGATGTCATCTCCGTTTTCAGGCATATTGGGGCCCGAAGCGAAATTGTCGTCGAGCGTCGGATTCCCCGAGGTATTCCAGCATAAACCGTGATCGCTCATCTTGCTTGCGGCTTCGTTCGTGATCCGATAAGGCACGGCGACGGCACATTCGAAGATGGTAGGATCGCCGGAAATAATGATCTGGCACGAATTGCTTCGGTCGGGTTCCCAGTCGCGGTTGCCCTGCGAACAGGAGGCCAGAATGGCTGTGCTGATTAGCAATAGATATTTCTTCATGGTCTTGTTTTCTGTGATTTTGTTTATTCAATCGTTGGTACTCCGAACACTTCGGAGGGATGACCGTTATAAACGACCGGCCATCCTTCGTCGTCCCAATGCACGCGGTCGAGCATCGTCTGGCGTCCTTTGTCGGGCGCAGAAGAATCGTAGGCATGGTAGAACATCCATGTCTGTCCCTTGTCGTCCTCGATGATGTTGGAGTTGTGCCCCGTGCCGGCGAAGCGGTCGTCGCCCGAGATAAACTCCTCGTAACGGTTGTCGAGCATCCGTCCGCCCTGCCGGTCGACGTAAGGACCGAAGAGATTCTTCGACCGTCCCACGACGGTACGGTACGTGCTCGACATGCCTCCGGTCCAGTCGCCCACCGAGGCGAAGAGGTAGTAATACGCTCCGCGCCTGTAAACGCACGATCCTTCGTAAACATTGCCTGCGACCTGTACGAGCGTCTCTTTCTTCACGGCGATGTTCAGCTCATCGTCAATATCGAGTTCGGCGGCGTAAAGCCCCCGAAAGCTGCCCCAGAAGAGGTAGGGCTTGCCGTTATCTTCGACATAGAACTGGTCGATGGAGTGGTGTGTACCATAGAACGGAGGATAGTCCGGATCGCTGTTTATGATCTGTCCGCGGAATGCGAAAGGGCCGCTCGGAGCATCTGCGACAGCGTATGCTACGGAATGTCCGTCGTAGGTATCCACATCGCCCCACCACATCGAGAAGAAGAGGACGTATTTGTCCCGGATGATGCGGATCTCGGGAGCCCAGAGAGCGGCCTTGCCGTAGCCGTAACGCGATTCCGCGGGACGCGTCTGCTCGTTGAACGCCGAGCCTATGCGCTGCCACGTCACCAGATCGTCCGAATGCCAGATCGAGAGCAGATCGGCCGTGCTGTATAACCAGAACGTGCCGTCCGCATCGCGCAGTACCGTAGGGTCGGGACCGTCCTGGCCAATGACGGGATTCGTATAGCTCTTTGCCGTGTCGTTATCCGAAGGCGACCAACTGCGGTTGCCTTGCGAACAAGCAGGGAAAAGGTCGAAGCAAAGCGCAAGAAACGTGAAAATCGCAAGATGCTTTCTGTGGGACATAATTATTCAGCGGAGAGGTGCGCCGGACGAACTTGCGGCCGTTCCGGCGCACCGAATGAACTATTCGAAGAATTTGCGTTTCCCGTCGTAGATGTAAAGCTCGCTCAGCTCGCTCCACCAGCCGCCATTGGCGAAATAGACCAACTGCTGCGTGTTGTTCGGGTCGGGCTCCCACGTGCGGACGATGCCGAAGCGGACGTAACGGGCGGCTTCGTCCAGTGCGTATATCCCGGAAGTCCAGTCGTCGGGGGCAGTCATCTCCTCCGACACAATCGTTTTGCCGAGGAATGTCCAGTTGCTGTCGTCGGAACCGACGCCCAGACCGACCTCGTGCGGACGGGCTTTCCCGTTCTGTGTGACCGTCGGGTAGTCGTCCGATGTGCCTCCCGGTAAGGTCTCAAGTGAGGTGCGGGTTTGGTAGCGCAGGCACAGTTCCGAAATCGCAGTTTCTCCCAAATCGATAATGATACTGTGGCCATAGTAGTCGTTGTCATGATTATACCACCACTGGCCATTACCGCCGCCCGTGGTAATCGACGTTTCTTTGTCACCATCGATCAGATTATCAGGGAAAGTCCCCATCGAGTAATCGGCGGAAATGTTGTCGGCGAACCGGATCATTTCTTTGTTCAGCGGCACAGCGTTACCGAAAACGACGAAGACCTTCCGTTCGATATTCAGGTAGTCGAGTTTTACGAGCAGCGGAACGACCACGTCCTCTTTACGGTCGAAGCGGCTGTCGTCGGCCGTGAGTTTCACACCGACCGAGGTCGTGCCAGCCGGGTATTCAAGCTCGGTTCGCTCCATTTCCACGATGGCCTCGGAGTGGATGCCATGGGCAGCGTTGAAGGCTTCGAGCAGCGTCGCGTCGATCTCCACCGTGGCTTTCACATCCATAGGAAGTGCCGCCGCAAGAGCCATGTCAACAGTCAATTCCGTTTCACCTCGTTTGAAGAAGAGAATCGTTTCCTCGTCGGTGGCTTCATATGTATGATCCTCCGGGCCTATGGTGAGATCGGGTGTGTCGTTCACGATAACGGGACGTATGAAATACGCTTTGTCGCTTTTGACCGTCGTGCCGTCTTCAGAGGAGAGTTTGACAGCCAGCGCATAAGGCAGCGCATCGGGCTCGCGCTCGTCAAGGGCACTTTTGAGCGCTGCGATCTGATCGCCTGTCAAGTTCACGTCAACGGCTTTTCGCTCTTCGCCCGGGGCGAAGGTGACCGATTCGGGCAGGGTGAAGTATTCGGCCGGCAACGCCGTGTAATAGGTGGTGTATTCGGCAATCTCCTCTGCGGTCATGGGTGTCAGCGACACCATGGCCGTCAGCGAAGGATCGCTGCCGCCACGGCTGATGTGAAAACGCACATTGGCGTCAACGCCGAGGTTGTAGAACGACTGCACGTCATCGGACTGAAAAACGTTTTCGGCAACGCCGACCACCTTATGGAATTCGGCGTCGAACTGATCCTGCAAGTCGAAATCCGAGCAGGCGGCCGCCAGCACCGCGAGCACCGGCAGGCAGAACTGTTTGATATGTCGTTTCATGATATAATTCTCTGTTTATCGGTTAATATCCCGGAGCCTGTACCATTTGTGGATTGGAATAAACCTCGTCCGCCGCGAGCGGAAGCAAATACATACGGTCAAACCATTGGTAGTTGCCGTCAACCTTTACCCGGGTATTGAACTCCTCGATCGTAGGATTAACACGCTTCGATACGAAACAGTCGAGTCCCGTACGACAACCAGCCGAGAGGTGTTTCGCTGCGATACACCAGCGGCGCAGATCGTAATAACGGTATCCTTCGGCATAGAGTTCGATGCGGCGTTCGTTGCGAACCCAATCGCGGATCGACATCTGGCCCTCTCCGTCGCCGCAGTCGGCAGCAGTCAGCAGGGGAATGCCGGCGCGTTCACGAATAACGTTCACGGCGTCGAGAGCGTTCTGAAGTTCACTACCATCCCCGTTCATATAGAGTTCGGCACACGCCTCGGCCAGGTTGAGATACATTTCGTTGAGACGAATGAGCGGCGTGGGATAGTCGTAGTCGGTATAGGAGCCGTTAGAATCGTAACGCTCGGCCGGGGAGATGAACTTGTTGTTCAGGTAGCCCGTCTGCGGAAGGTCGCCCTGATTATAGTCGGGCGAATATCCGCAGGCTTCGTAGCTGCGCAAGTCGAGCCGCAGAGGTTCCCCGGCTACCAGATGAGGACCGATGTCGCAGCCGTCGAAATTGATCCATGCATAGAAGCGCGGTTCGCGATTCACATTGAGGTTGATAACCTCGGGACGCCCCTCCAGATTGGCGGATTTCAGCCAGTCGGACTGAGGTGTAAAGTCAGGGTCGTCTTTGGGTAGTTTGCCGTTTTTAGTATAGAAGGCCGCGACGGTTTCCAGAGTCGGGTTGATATGCGAATAGCAATACTGCCAGTTCCCATCGGTTTTCTTGATGATGCGGCGCGGCAGCGAGCCCCAGATATGCGACTTGGTCGTCAGATACCATTCGCCTCTGCCTAAAACGGTCCAGATCAGTTCATGGTTGCCCATGGTTTCGTCCGAAGCCATGGCGTAGCGCATCAGCAGTACGCGTTTGTAGAACTCTACGCCTTCGGGAGTCGAAGTGTCGAGGCCCGGAATCCAATAGGCGGCATCGGTCGTCGAAATCTTATGATTTGCGGCCATTGTTTCCATTTCGCTCATGGTTACCAGGTGGCGTCCGTTGGCTTCGGCGATATCGATGGCATCTCTCGCCGCAGTCTTGGCCTTACGCCATTTCTCGATGTCGAATGAGTAGCTTACCAACTCCTTGCCGTAGCCTGGAGTTTCGAAATTCGTGTTCTGCCACTGTGAAAAAGGAAATGATCCGTTCCACAAGGGTGAAGCTGCCAGCAACCGCAGACGCGATTTCAACGCAGCGCAAATCACCTGATTGCCCTTTCCGTAATCCACCTGTTCATTGTAATTCGCAACGGGCAGACCGCCGTCCGCGCAAGCGTCGTCGAGCAGTCGGCAGATATATTCCACGCAGTAGTCGAAATGCGAACGTCCGGGGAAAGAACTCTTATCGGTCGATGGATCGACATAACTCTCAACAATAGCCATCGGACCGAATTTTTGCAAAACACGGAGATAATAATAGGCTTTCAGAAATTTGGCGTGCGCCCGGTAGAGCGATTTGTCCGCCTCGGTGAGGAAGGAGGGATTCTGCTCCTCGAGTTGCTGCTCAAAGAGGTTGATATAACCGATTGCTCCATACAAAGCCCACCATGTATCCGGAACATTGCCACTCGTTATCATACCATGCGACATAAGGTAATTTTTTTCGCGGGCTTCATCCTGGGCTTGTCCTTCCGGCAAAACGAAGTCGTCGGTAGTTTGTTCAATCGTCCAGTAGTAAAAGGGATTCTGCCACTGGATTTCATGATAGCCGCGACCGTAGATCCAGTTTTCCACTGCATACTTGTTTTTCATCGCGTCTTCGAAGTCGGCACGCTTGGCCGGCACGACATCGAGGAACTCGCAGCTCGCCAGAAGCAGAGCCGATGCCGCAATACCGATTATATTCGAGGTTCTCATGTTATTATTTCAATTTAAGCAAGTTAGAATTTAAGTTGTAAGCCGAGTGTGAAAGTTCGCTGGAAAGGATATTTCACCCACTCCGCCAACTCCGGGTCGCAGAAGTCCCAAGGGCTCCAGACGGCGAGGTTGTCGCCATTGACATAGATGCGGCCGTATTTGAACGTATAACCCACCTCCAAGGTTTTGAAACGCAGAAACCGGGCATTGCGCATCCAATATGTACTCCAGACTCCCGTATTGTTCGAGATATCGTTCGCATTGGTGCCCAAACGCGGATATTTCGCATGGGGATTCGGATTTTCCTCCGACCAATAATTGTCGGCCACGAACTGCGTGAGGTTGTGCAGGTCTGCGCCGAAGGGATCCATTGCAGAATATCGATTGAGCATCTGCGTGCGCATGCCCGAACCATTAAAGAAGAGACCGAGATCCCATTTGCGCCAGCGCAGGTTCAGCCCGACACCGTATTGGATGCGGGGAGTCGTACCATAGTCCGAAATAAGACATTGGTCATCGGGGTTGATGACCCCATCGCCGTTAAGATCCCGATATTTGATATCGCCGACCATAGGGGCTCCGCCCACGAGCTGCGTGGCATGGTTATCGATCTCCTCCTGCGATGAGAAGAGTCCGTCGGCAACGTAGCCATACCAGCAGTAGCCGTCCAACGGACGACCGGCATGGCTCTGCCACGTATAAGCATAGTCGGGGTCGTCATAGTTGGTGTATTTGTTTCGGTTGTAGGAGAAATTGAAACGCATGTCTACGGTCCAATCTTTTCCGATCTGTTTGTTCCAGTTGACACTCAACTCGTAACCTTCATTCTCGGCACGTCCGACCTGCCCCCACGGCGCTACGTTTTGATAACCCATAATATCTGGCCACGATCCCCGGGCCATGAAGATTCTGTCGCGCTTGTCCCGGAAATAATCGAAGGTAATATTCAGCTGACGGAAAAGTGAAATGTCTACGCCGATATCGAGTTTTTTCACCCGTTCCCATGATGCGTCGGGTGTCGCATAAACAGTAATGGTAGGCCCGTAATAATCATTGGGACGGCTGGTAGATTGCCCGAATGAAGATTGGGCATTACCGTCATACAGGTTGATGGAATTCAGATAGAGGAAGTGCCGGCGTCCTTCATCGTCGTTGAATCCATCGCTGCCGACAAGACCGTAGGAGCCGCGGATTTTGAAGAAGTCGACATATTTGCGGATCGGCTCCCAGAATTTTTCACTGCTGACTGCCCAGCCCAGCGACATGGCGGGGAAGAACTCGAAACGGTCTTCGGCGGCCAGACGCTCCGTTCCGTTGTAGCCGAAATTGAATTCCGCGAAATAACGCTGATCGAAGTCATATGTCACACGACCCGAAAGTCCCTGATTACGCTGCGAAAGCGATTTTTGAGGGCGATAATCGCGCATCATGTACATCAGCAGTCCTGAGACGTTGTGGTGCCCGAAACGACGGTTGTACATAAGACGTGCATCGAAATAAAAAGTCTGTTCGGTCCACGGCTCGGAATAGCTTTCCTGAATGTATTCATCCCCGGTTTGCAATTGTTGCAAATTGTAGAAATCCGGATAGGCCGTGTCGTACGACTGTTTGTCCAGTGTATAATAATAGGGAGTCATATACTGGGAGAATTTCGTCCATGAGTAGGTGCTCCAGTTTACAAGTCCTTTAACCGACAGGCCTTTGGTAATGAAGTCGAGCTGCTGATCCAGATTCAGCGAAACGTTGAGCTTGTTCTCCTTGACGATGCTGTGATCGTCAAGCATTGCGGCATAAGGATTCACATACATGGTCTTTCCCGTTTTGATAGCGTTGCCGAAACGGATGTGGTCATCTCCTTCCTGCGAAGGGTAAAATGCCGGGTAAGTAACGGGATTGGCCTGAATTGCATACGAGAACAGGTCGTTGACATTTTCTCCTACACCCGAGATCTCGTTAATCTGAGCGTTCAGACGTAGATCGAGCGTTGTCGACTTTGAGAGTTTATAGGAAATGTTATTCTGGAAGTTGTAGTCGAAACGACTCAGGTTATTGTTGAAAATGTAGTCTTTCGGAGCATCGATAATTCCTGAATCGTGGCTGACATTCAGACTCATGTAATAAGTCGCCCGATTGCCGCCGCCTTGGATGTTGACGTTGGCACGCTGGTTCATGTTGAAATTCTTGAACAACAGATCCTGCCAGTCGACGTCGGGATAAGCGTAAGGATATTTGCCGCTGCGCGTATATTCGATAACCTCTGCAGAATAGATTGGCGTTGTGCCGCCGCGGGCCATATAGGCTTTGTTATAGATGTCCATCCAAGTAGCTCCATCGGCATATTCGATCATGTGGGTGGGCTGGACGAACGAATTTTCGATGGTCACACCGATCTTGGCACGGGTGTTCTCCTGACCTTTTTTCGTCGTGACGATCATCACGCCGTTGGCACCGCGCACGCCGTAGATGGCCGTTGCGGATGCATCTTTGAGAATCGTGAAGTTTTCGATCGTTTCAGCGGGAATCTTGTTCAGATCAGAAGCCGATATTTCGATATCGTCCAAAAGGATGAGTGGTGTAGCGCGACCTCCGAAAGTTCCCACGCCGCGGATGTAGAAATCTGCGGTTTCGCCCGGAGCACCGGACTTAGCCATCGAAATCACGCCAGCCAGTTTGCCCGCAAGTCCCGACGTGAGCGATGATGACGGAAAGTGCAGATCTTCTCCGGCGATCGCAGCAACGGAACCTGTCACGGAGATTTTTTTCTGGGTGCCGGCACCGACTACGACTACGGCTTCGAGAGCATCGTCGGGATCGAGTTTCACATCGACGACACCCAAGGTTCCTACATCGACCGTGCGGGTTTTATAACCTACATAAGAAACGTCAAGTTGCGCACCACGGGGCAGTGTTATGCTGAATGCACCCGTATAATCCGATGTCGTACCGTTGGTAGTCGATCCTTTTTCAATGATCGTGGCTCCGATGATCGGTTCACCGGTAGTCGCGTCAACGACGGTTCCCGTTACGGTACGGTTCTCCGACGGTAGGGCGTCATTCTTATCCCCCCCCCCTCACAGAATTGGCAGATGCAGCCGTGAATATGCCGCTCAATGCGCATATCAGACCAGCAAATAGTAAATTTTTAAGATTCATAGAAAGAAAGTTTGAGTTGATGTAGATAATTGAATTTTCCGGCGATTCATTTTCTTCGATTCATCATAGGCATAAGATAAGTTTAGGTCATTTCGATTTTTAATGATACAAAATTAGGATTTTGTGTTATAGCCTACTTTAAAAAATCTTGCAAGATGATAAAGAAATCCTGCAAAATTACAGATGAATCGCGGACTGTAAAGGGATCACTAATCCCGACTTTGGATTTTTTTGAATGGCTTGCCCCGCATGTTTCATCTTCGTTGTCATTCATTTTCCGATAATGCAACAAGCGATTCTTGCAAGATTTCTTAATTGTTTTGCATTATTTCTTAAAGTGAGGATCGAATATTACCTGTATTTTTGTTTCCAGATCGAACAATTGTCCATATGAACCATTTTTGCTTATTTTTGATTGTTGTTTTCGGATGTCGTTTCTCTCTTTTCGGGCAAGTCATTACCCCGGAAGCGAAAGAACGGGCCGCGTCTTTGGTTTCACAAATGACTTTGGATGAAAAGCTGGAATACATTGGCGGTTACGACGGTTTTTATATCCGGGCTGTTCCCCGATTGGGTATTCCCGCGATTCGGATGGCTGACGGCCCGCAGTGCGTACGAAACGACACGCACAGTACACTCTATCCGTGCGGTATCGCCTTGGCTTCTACGTGGGATCGGAATCTTGCACGTGCCTACGGCCGCTCATTAGGGCGTGACTGCCGGGCCCGCGGAGTACATATTGTATTGGGGCCGGGCGTGAACATCTACCGCTCACCGCTGTGCGGCCGCAATTTCGAGTATTACGGTGAAGATCCGTATCTGGCATCGGAAACGGCTGCCGAATATATAAGAGGTGTGCAGGGCGAGGGTGTTATGGCTACGATCAAACATTTCTGCGGCAACAATCAGGAATACGACCGGCACCATGTATCGTCGGACATCGACGAGCGGACGCTGCATGAAATTTATCTCCCGGCGTTCCGCAAGGCGGTCGAAGATGCCGAGGTCGGCGCTGTGATGTCGAGCTACAACCTCGTGAACGGACAGCACATGACCGAAAATCGGAATCTGTCCATCGGGGTTTTGCGTGAACAGTGGGGCTTCGAAGGCATCTTCATGTCGGACTGGGACGCGACCTATTCGGTCGCCGGCCCTGTGAACAACGGTCTGGATCTCGAAATGCCGGGCGCACGATACTCGAATCCGGCGAATCTGAAAAAACTCCTTGCAACGGGTGTCATCACCGAGGAAACGATCGATGAGAAATGTCAGCATATTTTGCAAACGCTCATCGCTTTCAATTTTTTGGATCGGGAGCAGAAAGACCCGTCGATTCCGGAGCGCAATCCGGAGTCGAATGCTACGGCGTTGGAGGTGGCCCGCAATTCGATGGTGCTTTTGAAGAACGACGGACTGCTTCCGTTCGGGCGCCGGACGCGCCGGGTGGTGGTGCTGGGCCCCAATGCCGTTAAACTGCCGATGGGCGGCGGTTCGGGCGAGGGCTCTCCGTTCGAATACATCTCCGTCACCGAAGGGCTGGCAGCGGAAAAGGGGCTGCGTGTGGAGTGCCTTACGCCGCGGGGGACGACAGCTCTGGCCGCTTCGGGCCGGTTCTTCACGCCGGACGGCGAACCGGGCCTTCGTTGCGAGTTCTACGCCAACCGCGACCTGCAAGGCCCTTCGGTCGTGACGACGACGCATCCCGAAGTGGACTTTTTCTGGGAGGGCGCCCCTGCCGAGGGCCTTCCCGCGGATCATTTCTCGGCGCGCTGGACGGGTGAGTTCCGCCCCGTGCGTTCGGAGCGGGCGATCTTCACTGTGAGCGGCGACGACGGCTACCGTCTCTTCGTCGACGGCCGCGAGGTGCTGGAACACTGGTCGGATCACGGCGTCTCGACCAAGACGGCGACGCTGGACGTCGAGGCTGGCCGGCGCTATGCGATCCGTCTGGAGTTCTACGACAACATCCGCACGGCGGAGGTGAAACTGCAATATGCGGGCTATTCGCCCGCCGAGCATGCAAAGACGATCGCCTCGGCGGATGCCGTGGTCTACTGCGCGGGCTTCGACCAGACTTCAGAGAGCGAGAATTCCGACCGCACGTTCGCACTGCCTGCGGGACAGGCTGACGAGATCGCCTCTGTGGCATCGCTCAATCCGAATGTGGCGGTCGTGGTCAACGCGGGCGGCGGGGTGGATTTCACGCCGTTCGCCGACCGTGTGCGTGCCGTGCTGCTGGCGTGGTATCCGGGTCAGGAAGGCGGCCGGGCCCTGGCGGACATCCTCACGGGCCGCACGAACCCGAGCGGTCGTCTGCCTATCAGCATCGAGCGGCGTGTGGAGGAGAATCCGGCTTTCGGAAGCTACTACCCGAATGTTTTCCTGTTTCAGGACAGTCCGCTTCGGCGTATCAGTTACGACGAGGGCGTTTTCGTAGGCTACCGCGGCCATGACCGCAACGGTACCGAACTGATGTATCCTTTCGGCTACGGACTGAGCTATACGACGTTCGAGTATGGCGACCTCGAATTGACCCCTGCGGGCGACGGCTGGAGAGTCTCTTTTTCCGTAAAGAATACGGGGAAACGTGCCGGTACGGAAACGCCGCAGGTTTATGTCGGCGACTGCGCGGCGAGCGTGCCGCGTCCTGAAAAGGAGTTGAAAGGCTATGAGCGTATTACTCTGGCACCGGGAGAACGTAAACGTGTGGAAATCGCACTCGATAGCGACGCCTTCGCCTATTACGATATGAATCGTCACGATTTACGGCTGGAACCGGGTGAATTTACGATTTCAGTGGGCGCTTCGTCGCGTGATATCCGATTGAAAGATACGATATGCATCAAACACTAAACAGGGAATGAAACGACTACTGATTTTATTTGCAGCATTTGCGCTGACTCTTCCGTGCACGGCCCAATGGCGCCCCGCCGGAAACCGAATCAAAACCTCTTGGGGCGAAACGCTCGACACCAAAAATGTCCTTGCGGAATACCCACGGCCTCAGATGGTTCGTGCGGAGTGGCAAAACCTGAACGGACTGTGGAACTATGCCATACGCCCTGCCGGGGAGTTGCCGGGGACGTGGGACGGTGAAATCCTCGTGCCGTTCGCCGCCGAATCATCGCTCTCGGGCGTAGGGCGCCGCGTGGGCGCGGAGCAGGAGTTGTGGTACGAACGGACGTTCACGATTCCTGCGAAATGGAGCGGGCGCCGGGTACTGCTGCACTTCGGAGCCGTAGACTGGCGCGCCGACGTGTGGGTGAACGGCGTGAGCCTGGGCCGCCACGAGGGCGGTTATACGCCTTTTGAATTCGATGTCACATCTGTTTTGAAAAAAGGCGACAACACGCTCCGCGTGCGTGTCTGGGATCCCACGGATGCCGGCTGCCAACCGCGCGGGAAGCAGGTGAACAACCCTGAGGTCATTTGGTATACGCCCGTAACGGGCATCTGGCAGACGGTATGGCTCGAAGCCGTTCCGCAGCAGTATATTCGCAACGTCGTTGCTACTCCCGATCTGGATCGCAGAACGTTCCGTGTCGCTGTCGAGACCTGCGGAGCGCAGCCTGGGGACTGGGCGGAGGTTACGCTGATCGACGGCGGTGAGAAGGTCGCTTCGGCTGCGGCCCTGTGCGGCGCTGATGCCGAGTTGTATGTCGCCTCTCCGAAACTGTGGAGTCCTTCTTCGCCGCATCTTTACGATATGGAAGTTGCGCTGGTTCGCAATGGCAAGGTCGTGGATCGCGTGACGAGCTATACGGCGATGCGCAAGTTCTCTACCGTACGGGATACGCAGGGCATCGTCCGTCTGTGCCTGAATAATGAACCGTTATTCCAATTCGGGCCGCTGGATCAGGGATGGTGGCCCGACGGACTCTATACGGCTCCGACGGACGAGGCACTGGCCTACGACATCGAGAAGACCAAAGAGTGGGGTTTCAACATGATCCGCAAGCACATCAAAGTCGAGCCGGCGCGCTGGTACTGGCACTGCGACCGCCTGGGAATGATCGTCTGGCAGGACATGCCGAGCGGCGATCAAGCCGACCGCAAACCGCAGTGGCAGGACAAAAACTACTTCACGGGCGAGGAAAAACATCGTTCGGCAGTTTCGGAAACTTGCTACCGAAAGGAGTGGCGCGAGATTATCGACGCGCTACGCGGATTCGTTTCGATCGGGGTGTGGGTTCCGTTCAACGAGGCGTGGGGGCAATTCAAAACCGTGGAGATCGCCGAATGGACGAAGGCTTACGATCCTACGCGGCTGGTGAATCCGGCCAGCGGGGGCAACCACTATCTGACGGGAGACATGCTGGATCTGCACAATTATCCCGAACCTTCGTTGTATCTTTACGACGCAAACCGCGCCACGGTGCTGGGTGAGTTCGGCGGTATCGGCCTCGTGATGAAGGAGCACCTCTGGGAGCCCGACCGCAACTGGGGCTATATCAGTTTCAATTCTCCGAAAGAGGTGACCGATGAATACGAGAAGTACACCACAAAACTCGGCGAACTGATCAGAAGGGGCTTCTCGGCAGCAGTCTATACGCAGACCACGGACGTGGAGATCGAGGTCAACGGCCTGATGACCTACGACCGTAAAGCGGTGAAGGTGGACGAAGCGCGTATTCGGAAGCTCAACGAAAAAATATGTAACTCGCTGAACGAATAGAACCGATGAAAAAACTACTGATTCTACCCTTCCTTTTTGCCTGTATCTTTGCAGTACAGGCACAGAGGAGCTATACGCTGACTTCACCGAACGGCCATTTGGCAACAGCCATCACCGCAGGAGAAACACTGACTTACGATATCGTTCGTGACGGGAAGACATTGATGATGCCCTCGCCGATTTCGCTGATTCTCTCCGATGGCCGTAAGTGGGGGCCTGCGGCACACATCCAGAAGGCACTGCGTGCGACTGTCGATGAAACTGTTTCTGCACCGTTTTACCGGGCGAGCGAGATCCGCGACCGTTACAACGCTCTGACGCTACGCATGAGAGGTGGTTGGTCCGTGGAGTTTCGGGTCTATGACGACGGTGTGGCCTACCGTTTCGCCACGACATCGAAAGAACCTTTTGAGATTATGAACGAACAGGCGGAATACCGGTTCTCAGAGGAGCGTCCTGTGACGGTTCCCTACGTGCGCGACCATGCCGGCAACATCGACCTGCAATGGCGCAACTCCTTCGAAAATACCTATACCGAAACGACACTCTCGAGGCTGGATGCCGGACGTCTGATTTTCCTTCCGGCAATCGTGCATGTAGCCGACGGAGTAAACATCTGTTTTACGGAAACCGATCTGAACGACTATCCGGGTATGTATCTCTGGAACGGCGACGGCGGGCAGCACCTGACTGCACGCTTCGCGCCTTATCCCAAGCGCGTGGAACAGGGCGGTTACAACAATCTGCAGATGATCGTCGAAGAACGCGAACCATTCATTGCCCGAATCGGTAAAGCCCGTTCATTCCCATGGCGCGTGGCGATCGTCGGCACGGACACCCAGATCGCCGCCAGCGACCTGAGTTTCTTGTTGGCCGCCCCCTCGAAGCTCGCCGACACGTCGTGGATCAAACCCGGCAAGGTCGCTTGGGACTGGTGGAATGCATGGAACATCTCGGGTGTGGACTTCCGTGCGGGAATCAATACCGAAACTTATAAATACTATATCGACTTCGCTGCATCGAAAGGAATCGAATATGTGATTCTTGACGAAGGGTGGGCCGTAAATCTCCAAGCTGATCTGATGCAGGTGGTACCGGAGATCGATTTGCAGCAGATCGTCGACTACGGTAAAGCAAAAGGCGTGGGGATCATCCTCTGGGCGGGCTACTGGGCCTTCGACCGTGATATGGAAACCGTCTGCAAACATTATTCGGAGATGGGTGTCAAAGGTTTCAAAGTCGATTTCATGGATCGCGACGACCAGCAGATGACCGACTTTAACTACCGTGCGGCGGAGATGGCGGCCAAATACAAGCTGATTCTCGACCTGCACGGCACGCACAAACCCGCGGGGCTGAACCGTACGTGGCCCAATGTATTGAATTTCGAGGGCGTGCATGGACTTGAGCAGATGAAGTGGAGCCCTGCGACTGTCGATCAGGTAAAATACGATGTGCAAATCCCTTTCATACGTCAGGTTGCCGGGCCGATGGACTACACGCAGGGCGCGATGCGCAACGCTTCGAAGCAAAATTATTATCCATGCGATTCAGAGCCGATGAGTCAGGGTACGCGTTGCCGCCAGCTGGCGCTCTATGTCGTGCTCGACTCGCCGCTGAACATGCTGTGCGACTCGCCGACGAACTACCTGCGCGAGGCGGAATGCACGGAGTTCATCGCCGCGATTCCGACCGTGTGGGACGAGACGCGCATCCTCGGCGGACGCCTGGGCGAATATATCGTCACAGCACGTCGCAAGGGTTCGACGTGGTACGTCGGCGGCATTACAGACTGGACGCCGCGCGACGTGGAGATCGACCTTACGCCGCTGGGCATCGACGCTACGGTCGAGGCGACGATCTTCCGCGACGGCGCGAACGCCGACCGCAAGGCCTCGGATTACAGGCGCGAGAGCATCCGCATCGACACCTCGAAACCCCTGACCGTGCATCTTGCGCCCGGAGGCGGGTTCGCGATGAAACTCAAGCCTGAGAAAACAGGAGGAATGAAAAAACGCTGACAGCAAATAGCCGATGAAACGTTTTCTATTGCTGGGTATGGCACTCGTATTTGCCATGCAGATTACGATCGGACAACCGGTGCTGCCGGGCTATCGGCAGTCGTCGGTCGCACCGGAGTTGATGGCGGCTCCATGGTCCGCACGGTGGATCTCGGTGCCCGGTGCGTCCCCGGATGCCTATGGCGTCTACCATTTTCGCAAGGTATTCGAACTGGCAAAATGTCCGCGGCACTTTGCGGTGCATGTTTCGGCAGACAACCGCTATAAACTTTATGTAAACGGCGTGCTCGCGGCGCAGGGGCCCTCGCGATGCGACGGAGCGCATTGGAACTACGAGACGGTGGATCTGGCGCCGTGGCTGCGTGCCGGGCGGAATGCGGTGACCGCCGTAGTATGGAACTATGCCGACTTGAAACCTGCGGCACAAATAACGCTGGGCGGAACGGGGTTTCTGATGCAGGGGGCGACGGAGCGCGAACGGATTGTCGATACCGATTCTTCGTGGCGATGTATCAAGAACGACGCCTATACACCACTCGCCGTCACGGGACTTCGCGGTTATTACGTCGCGGGACCGGGCGAAATGTTGACCGCCGCGCGCTATCCGTGGGGCTGGACAGAGCCGGATTTCGACGACAGCAACTGGCATACTGCCTCGTGCGGTGCACTTGGCAGGCCGAAAGGCGCAGCCCGTTCGGGCGAACGGCAGCTTGTGCCATCGCCGGTTCCGATGTCAGAGCGGATTCCAATGCGTTTCGCCCAAGTCGTCTGGGCCGAGGGCGTGAAGCTTCCGAAGGAGTTTCCGGCGAAGTCTGCCGTCTTGGTTGTTCCGGCGCACACCCGCGCCGTGCTTCTGCTCGACCAAGGCGAGGAAACGACGGGCTATCTGCGACTTTCGTTCAGCGGCGGACACGGCGCTGTAATTGCCGCGGGATATGCCGAGGCGCTTTATACGGGTGCCGAGGGGTATGACAAGGGGGATCGCAACGATCCCACAGGCAAGTTGTTTCTGGGTTACGAAGACCGTATCGTCGCCGATGGTGGTTCCGGACGGACGTTCGAGCCGCTATGGTGGCGGACTTGGCGCTACGTGCGGCTGACTGTCGAAACGCAGGATGAACCGTTGTCACTGGATGACGTGAGCGGGGTCTTTTCGGCGTATCCATTTCGTCTTGTGAGCCGTTTCTCGGCTCCGGAACGGCCCGAACTGGAACGCATGCTCAACGTTGGTTGGCGCACGGCGCGTCTGTGCGCCAACGAAACCTACATGGACTGCCCCTATTATGAGCAGATGCAGTATTTCGGCGATGCGCGTATTCAGGCGCTCATCACGCTCTACAACACACGCGACACCTGCATGGTGCGACAATTGTTGGATCTGTGCCGGCAGTCGATGTTGCCCGAGGGAATTCCGCAGAGCCGCTATCCTTCCGACCTGCCGCAGGTCATTCCGCCCTTTGCGGTGTGGTGGCTCGGCACGGCGTACGATTACTGGATGATGCGGGGTGACGAGGCGTATCTGCAGACATTATTGCCGGCTTTCCAGCAGGTACTCGGCTGGTTCGAGAGGTATCGGGGCGCGGACGGCCTGTTGCACGACGTGCCCTACTGGTTCTTCATCGACTGGCCCGAAGAATTCGATTTCGGACAGCCGCGCCGCTCGGCAGACGGCACCTCAGCCTATCAGGATGCGGTCTATCTGTTGGGACTGGGTTATGCCGCACAGATGGAACGAACATTCGGCAACACAGCAATAGCCGCGAAGTACGAGGAGATTGGCAGTGCGCTTAGGAAGGCTTTTCGCAGTGCATATTGGGATGTGCGGCGGGGACTTTTCGCCGATACGCATGAACGGAGGGTCTTCTCGCAACATGTGAATTCCCTTGCGATACTGGCCGGAATCGCAACGGACGACGAAGCCCGCAACGTGATGATGCGCGTAGTGGACGAACCGGATTTGATTCAGGCGACGCTTTATTTCAAATTTTATGTTTATCGGGCAATGGCCGCGACAGGATTGGGCGACCGTCTGTTCGAGGAGTTGCAGCCGTGGTACGACCAACTCGCCGCCGGGTTGACCACTTGGGCCGAAACGCCCGATCCGACACGCTCGGACTGCCATGCGTGGAGCGCAAGCCCTAATGTGGAACTTTTCCGTATGATGCTGGGGATCGAAAGCGCCGCTCCGGGATTCCGACAGGTGCGTATTGCGCCGTCACTCGGCGGGCTGAAGCATGTGTCGGGCGCAATACCGCATCCTGCAGGCGAGATTGCTGTCGATTGCCGCACCGACAGCAAAGGCCGTCTTACGGCGAAAATCGCCCTGCCCATAGGCATGACGGGCGAATTCGTATGGCAGGGCAGAACCTTTGCTCTGCGAGCAGGCAAACAGATTCTGAAAATCGAATAGACGATGAAACGACTTTTAGTATTGACAACGGCATTGGCTATTTCCATATCGGCACAAGCCGAGGTACAGATGCCGAAATTTTTCAGCGACAATATGGTGTTGCAGCGCGAACGGCCGATCCGCGTATGGGGGCATGCTTCAAAAAACGAACTGGTCACAGTGCGTTTCGCCGAAGCTGAAGTTTCGGCGAAGGCCGATCGTACGGGACGCTGGGAAGCGGTGCTTCCGGCCATGAGTGCCGATACGACCCCGCGTGAAATGACCGTTGCGGGACGCGACAATGAACTGCGTTTCACAAACGTCGTAGTGGGCGACGTGTGGCTTTGCAGCGGACAGTCGAATATGGAGTGGCGGCTCGATCCAACGACCGGCTGCGAAACTGAAATCGTATCGTCGGCCAACCCGGATATCCGGCTGCTTTCTGTCGGCGACAAAATCGCTTTCGAGGAGCAAGAGGATATCGATTCCGGACAATGGGTGGAATGTAAGCCTGAAACCTCGCGCGTATTCTCGGCCGTGGGATACTATTTCGGCAAGTTCATCCATGCCGAAACGGGCGTTCCGGTGGGGCTGATCGACAGTTCGTGGGGTGGAACCGACATCGAAACATGGACGAGCTGGAACATAATGCGCACGACGAAGGATTATGCACAATACGCGGACGCCCGTTCGCCCCTCGAGGCGAGCGGCGCGGGAATGAAAAATTATCGTGCCTATCAGGCCGCTTTGAAGAATGACCGCGGGGATCGCGAACGGTGGTATGCCCCGACGAGCAAAACCTGGTTGAAAGAGTGGCAGAAGATGGAACTGCCTCAGATTTGGGAAAACGTATTGGGCCATGTCGACGGCCATATCTGGTTCCGGAAGAGCGTGACGCTGCCAGCCTCGGTGGCCGGAAAGGCGGGTGTGCTGCATCTTCCGGCAGTCGACGACAGCGATGTTTCCTACATGAACGGTTACAAGATCGGCGAAACACATGCCAGTTATAATAGCCCGAGACACTATGAAATCCCTGCGGCGACGTTGCACGAAGGCGAGAATCTCATTGTAATCCGCGTCGAGGATACGGGCGGCGAAGGTGGCATTTGGGGCGATGCGAAAGAGTTGTATTTGGAGGTTGACGGTAAACGGTACGACCTTGCCGGGGAATGGGAATACAGACCTTCGGTCACAACGACGATGTACGGTCTTGCCGGCCGCGGAACGTATAGCAATCCCAACAGTTTCGCTTCGCTGCTTTACAACGGCATGATCGCACCGCTCGCAGGATACGGTATCAAGGGTGCCATTTGGTATCAGGGCGAGAACAACGCTGACCGGGCCCGGAGCTACCGGGAGTTATTCCCCGCGATGATCCGCGACTGGCGTGCGCTTTGGGGATACGACTTCCCCTTCTTCTGGGTGCAACTGGCCAACTTCATGGCTGTGGAGCCACAGCCGGGCGAAAGCGCGTGGGCCGAGTTGCGCGAAGCGCAGAATAGGTCGCTCGCGTTGCCGGCGACGGGGCAGGCCGTCATCACCGATATCGGAGAGGCGAATGACATTCATCCGCGCAACAAGCGCGACGTAGGCTACCGCCTAAGCCGCGCGGCGCTGAATGTGGCCTATGGCTGCACTGACATCGCGGCTGGAGGACCGGTTTACAGATCGATGAAACGTGACGGCAATCGTATCGTGCTGACGTTCGACGCCACAGATGCCCTGAAACCGACCGACGGCAATCGTTACGGTTATCTGCATGGCTTTACGATTGCCGGTGCCGACCGAAAATTCGTATGGGCCAAAGCATATGTCAGAGACGAAAAAACGGTTGTGGTTTTCAGCGACGAGGTATCGGAACCGGTAGCCGTCCGTTACGGCTGGGCGAACAATCCCTGTGACGACGATCTTACGGACGCTTCGGGACTGCTGGCCTCACCGTTCCGAACCGACGAGTGGTCCGGAATTACGAAGTAAAGTTGAAATGCGATAAAATTTTAAACAACTCGATTATGAAAATACAAGTCAGTAAAAAATTTTCGGAACTGTACGGTGAAGGCGCCATTCTGTTCGCTTCTCCGGGTCGTATCAACCTGATCGGCGAGCACACGGATTACAACGGAGGATTCGTCTTCCCGGGGGCTGTGGACAAGGGCATCGTCGCAGCCATCAGGCTCAACGGCACGGACAAGGTGCGCGCCTATGCGCTCGACTTGGGCGAGAGCTCGGAGTTCGGTCTCAGCGAAGCCGACAAACCCGCCCAGAGCTGGGCCTGCTATATCTTCGGCGTCTGCCGCGAGATTCAGAAGCGCGGCGGCAAGATCGGCGGTTTCGACACGGTGTTCGCGGGCGACGTGCCCCTGGGCGCCGGCATGTCGTCGTCGGCGGCGCTGGAGTCTACCTACGCGTTTGCGCTGAACGATCTTTACGGCTGCGGTATCGACAAGTTCGAGCTGGCGAAGATCGGCCAGTCCACCGAGCACAACTACTGCGGCGTGAACTGCGGCATCATGGACCAGTTCGCTTCGGTGTTCGGCAAGAAGGGCAACCTGATCCGTCTGGACTGCCGCTCGCTGGAATATGCCTATTTCCCGTTCGATCCGAAAGGCTACAAACTCGTCCTGCTCGATTCGCGCGTGAAGCACGAATTGGTGGGATCGCCCTACAACGACCGCCGTGCTTCGTGCGAGCGTGTGGCCAAGATGCTGGGACAGGAGTTTCTGCGCGGCGCCACGATGGAGCAGCTCGACGCCATCAAGGATAAGATCTCGGAGG
>ERZ773242.660-NODE-660-length-39294-cov-3.341803_pt1 | contig 39294 bp, 32 predicted proteins | sample MGYA00511077_ERZ773242 | MGnify/ENA primary metagenome ERZ773242 (study PRJEB29015, sample SAMEA2737754) | human gut metagenome | biome: human gut; feature: human-associated habitat; material: faeces | place: China | collected 2012 ... | reverse complement strand
CAATGTGATCGATTTTAATAACAAATTATTTACTGCCGCTGTCAATTACCTTTGTTCCGGCAATTCCAGTAAAGACGCACTACGTAAAGCTTACTCCGACGTGGCGCAAGAATCCCCTAAAGAAGAACAAAAAGGATATGTCAAGGTAACATTTCTCAAACCTGACGAAGAGTATGACTATACCGAACAGACGCTTATCAGCCTGGGGGAAGAAGTGGAACGTCTCTTAGCTTCCGGAGTCAAGCTAAATGACATGGCGATACTGGTACGCAAGAATAAGAACATCCCACAAATTGCCGATTATTTTGACAAAACCCTTAAATATAAAATAGTCTCCGATGAAGCATTCCGACTGGATGCCTCTTTAGCCGTATGTATGTTGATAGATGCCTTGCGCTATCTTTCCGACCCTGAAAACCTGATTGCGAGAGCATCGCTGATAACGAACTACAGGCAACAGATCATAGGCGATGACAGGGGTCTGGATGCATTATTGACCGGTAGCCCGGAAGAACTGCTCCCCAAGGCGTTTGTTGAAAACAGGGAAACACTTCGTCTGATGCCTCTATATGAGTTGTTGGAAGAACTATTCAGTATCTTTGAAATGAACCGGATCGAGAGTCAAGACGCCTATCTTTTCGCCTTCTTCGATGCGGTGACAGACTATCTGCAAAGCAATTCATCCGAACTGGACAGCTTCGTCCGTTTTTGGGAAGAAACCTTATGCGGCAAAACCATTCCCAGCGGAGAGATCGAAGGTATCCGTATCTTCTCCATTCATAAATCGAAAGGACTTGAATTCCATACCGTACTCCTCCCCTTCTGCGACTGGAAAATGGAAAACGAGACAAACAACCAATTGGTATGGTGTATTCCTACAGAAGCCCCTTTCAATGCATTGGACATCGTGCCCGTCAATTATTCAACACAAATGGCAGAATCGGTATACCGATCGGATTACCAGCAAGAACAATTGCAGTTGTGGGTAGATAACCTGAATTTGCTTTACGTAGCTTTCACCCGTGCAGGCAAAAACCTGATAGTGTGGAGCCGGAAAGGGCAAAAAGGCACAATGGCAGAATTACTAACGGCCGCATTACCCGAAGTGGCACGCAGGTCTCATCAGGAGTGGAACGATGAAGAACCTTATGAACAGGGCAAACTCTGTTTGTCTTCCCCTGAAAAGAAAGCTATTTCCACCAATAAACTGACTCGGAAACCGGATAAGCTTCCTGTAAAAATGGAATCGATGCGGCATGAAATAGAATTTCGCCAATCGAACCGTTCGGCAGATTTTATCAAAGGCATTGACGAGGAGGACTCGGACGACCGCTTCATCAATCGCGGACGATTATTGCACACGCTCTTTTCGGCCATTGAAACGGAACAGGACATCGATCCGGCCATTGAGCGGCTGATATTCGAAGGAGTCATCGGCAGCGAGGAAATGGAAAAGGACATTAGGAATCTGACACAAAAAGCTTTCGCTTTGCCGGAAGTGCAGGACTGGTATTCGGGCAACTGGACGCTATTCAATGAATGCACCATTATATATAAGGAGAGAGGGGAATTACAAACCCGCCGTCCCGACCGAGTGATGATGAGGGAAGGACAAGTGGTAGTGGTAGACTTCAAATTCGGTAAACCGAATAAAAAGTATAATAAACAAGTAAAAGGATACATGAACCTACTTGTCCGGATGGGATATGAAAAAGAACAGATCAACGGATACTTGTGGTATGTAGACGAAGGAAAAGTGGAAAAAGTGAATAAAAGAATACAATAGTCAATGGAAACATTTCTCCAACTGGTCGCGCAAGACCTATACACCAAAATAGGAAACGATCTCTCACGAGTAGCAATCGTATTTCCAAACAAACGTGCCGGCTTATTCTTTAATGAACATCTGGCTGCACAGTCGGATCATCCATTATGGTCACCGGCTTATATCAGTATCAGCGAACTGTTCCAACAATTGTCCCGACAAAAGTTGGGCGATCCCATACGATTGGTATGCGAACTGTATAAAATATTCCGTGAGGAAACAAAGAGCGAAGAATCGCTTGATGATTTTTATTTCTGGGGAGAATTGCTAATCAGTGATTTCGATGATGTAGACAAGAATCTGGTTGATGCCGGTAAACTCTTCACCAACATCAAGGATCTCAAAAACATAATGGATGATTTCGATTTCCTCGATGAAGAACAGGAAAGCGCCATCCGGCAGTTTTTCCAGAACTTTTCCATTGAGAAGCGCACGGTATTGAAAGAGAAATTCATCTCTCTTTGGGATAAACTGGGAACTATATACCAACGTTTCCGTATGAAATTAGAAGAAGAGGGAATCGCGTATGAAGGGATGCTTTATCGCAATGTGATAGAGAACCTCTCTACAGACAAGCTCCGTTACGATAAATATGTATTTGTAGGATTCAATGTATTAAACAAAGTGGAAAACCATTTTTTCTCTTTGCTACAAGATGCCGGTAAGGCTCTATTCTACTGGGATTACGATATTTTCTACACTCGTCTTTCAAAGCATAGGCACGAAGCGGGAGAGTTTATACTCCGAAACCTGAAGCTTTTCCCGAATGAACTCCCTGAAGAAGTTTTCGATTGCTTACGCAAGCCTAAGAAAGTACGCTTCATCTCCTCTCCTACCGAAAATGCACAGGCACGTTATCTGCCGCAATGGGTCAGAGAAGTGGTTAAGGAAGAAACAAAGCTCAGCAACGAAAAGGAAAACGCTGTGGTACTTTGTAACGAGGCTTTGCTACTTCCCGTGCTTCATTCGATTCCGCCCGAAGTGAAGAATGTAAATATCACTATGGGATTTCCATTATCCCAAACCCCGGTATACAGTTTCATTAATGCCGCCCTTGAATTGCAAACCACGGGGTATCGCCCGGATACCGGACGTTATACTTATGAAACAGTACAAGCGATACTGAAACACCCATATACCCGGCAACTATCTTCCAAAGCTGAACCGTTGGAACGTGACCTGACAAAGACGAACCGTTTCTATCCATTACCAACGGAATTGAAACAGGATGGTTTTCTTGCACTCCTATTCACTCCATGCAAGAACATTCATGAGTTATGCATCTACATCACCGGGGTGCTAAAAGAAATATCCATCCTCTACCGCCAGCAATCGGAACATGACGATATCTTCAATCAGCTTTATCGTGAATCATTATTTAAAAGCTTCACGTTGGTGAACCGTTTGCTCAATTTGATTGAAACGGGAGAATTACAAATCCGTATCGATACCTTCAAACGGCTACTAAACCGTCTATTGACGACTGCCAATATTCCTTTTCACGGAGAGCCTGCCATCGGTATGCAGATCATGGGAGTACTCGAGACACGTAATCTTGATTTCCGCAATCTTATCATGCTTTCACTCAATGAAGGCCAGTTGCCGAAAGCCGGAGGCGAATCCTCTTTTATTCCTTATAATCTCCGCAAAGCTTTCGGAATGACGACCATAGAACATAAGAATGCGGTATATGCATATTATTTCTATCGACTGGTCCAAAGGGCAGAAAACATCACATTGATTTATAACACCTCTTCCGACGGGTTAAATCGGGGAGAAGAATCCCGCTTCATGTTACAATTCCTCGTAGAGTGGCCGCACGACATCGTTCGCGAGTTCCTCGAAGCCGGGCAGTCACCTCAAAGCAACCAGGAGATCATCATCGATAAAACACCGGAAATACTCAATCGAATAAATTATAAATACGATTTCACGCGGAACCCGAAGGCATTCCCGCTTTCACCTTCCGCACTCAATGCATACTTGGATTGTAAACTACGCTTTTATTACCGCTATGTGGCCGGGCTGAAAGCTCCCGACGAGGTCAGTGCCGAAATAGATTCATCCCTGTTCGGCACTATTTTCCATCGTGCAGCCGAACTGGCTTACAATGATTTGAGCGCAAACGGCAAAGAAATACGGAAAGAAGATTTAGAGAGACTTTTACGAGACAATATCCGCCTTCAAGGGTACGTAGACAGGGCTTTTAAAGAAGAATTCTTCCATGTCGAACCGGATGAGAAGCCGGAATACAATGGGATTCAGTTACTAAATTCCAAAGTTATCTATTCTTATCTGAAACAGCTATTAAGAAACGATCTCCAATATGCTCCTTTCTCCATGGTTGGAATGGAGAAAAAAGTTAGTGAAGAAATGCAGGTCAAGACTCCGTCCGGATCGATAAGTGTCCGCATTGGCGGGACAATTGATAGAATGGATTGCAAAGACGACACGCTCCGTATTGTTGATTATAAGACAGGAGGAAGTCCAAAGACACCTGCCAGCATCGAACAACTTTTCACCCCAGCTGAAGGAAGACCGAATTATATCTTTCAAACCTTCCTTTATGCTGCCATTATGAGCCGGAAGCAATCGCTAAAAATAGCTCCGGCATTGCTTTACATCCACCGGGCTGCCAATGAAAACTATACCCCTGTCATCGAAATGGGTGAACCAAGAAAGCCCAAGTTGCCCGTTAATAATTTCGCCTTTTTCGAAGATGAGTTCCGGGAACGATTACAAGCTCTATTGGAAGAAATTTTCGGAGATGAAGTTCCCTTTACGCAAACAGAAAACACGAAAGCCTGCGAATATTGCGACTTCCGTGCTTTATGTGGCGGTAGTTCCCGTACGAGGAAGTAAGGGAGAAAACTTTGAAATACAATAGCAAACTATTTATATTAACTATATAGAAGCCAATACCAACTTTATATCCGCATATGATACTTCATCTCCCATGGCCACCTTTATCTGCGTCAATCCACGCATATCGGGATGCTGCTGTAAATGATGTTTTACCTTCTCTATCTTATCTTGTGACACGAGCTGATCAATCTTTATTCTACCCTGACGAACATAATATTCCAGATGGGTAGCGATTGTACCGGTCACCAATTCCCGTGCCTTTGCTATGTCTTCAAGCTTCATCCCTTGACAAAACAGGTTATAACTAACCTCCTTTGTATCTGGTCTAGGCTTCTTTATAACGTCCGATTTAGAATCTTTCACATCCTCCGGTTTCATCTCCTTTCCTGCATTCTTGTTAGTAAATGCAGATATTTCCGGACGTTGTATATGTTTATCCTCTACATAACGATTCACCATATCCAACAATACATCCCCATACTTTTCGGCTCCTTTCTTTCCAAAATATGGAATACGTATTAAAGATTCAATATCTACCGGTAATAGATTTACTATTCCTAATATTGCCTTTTGCTGAATAATAGTATACACAGGAAGTCCGGCTCCGGATGCCTCCGAGTTTCTCCAGGCAATCAGCTGCTTATATAGTTCAGGATGTAATATGTCCGAAGGAACTTCTATCTTGTTTGTCTTATCGGATTTTGCGGACGAAGAAGCACTACGAGATTTATGCTCACCCGCACTGTTATGATCATTGGCTGCCAGTGTGAGTAAAGCCTTATGCTTAAGATAAGAAGAAACAGAGAAACCTTCTTCCCCGGTAAACGACAAAGTGCCTATCTTCACATGTAAAGCCGTCTGAAGAGTACTTATAGCATCCGTCATTCTTCTCTTGATATCTTTATTATCAGTCTGTACTTTTGTCATTGCAAGCAAAGGAGATAATAACTCTTCCAATTTCGTTTTAAAATAATTCGCACCGGAAATCAAACGTTTCTGCAACTTTTCATCGTGGGCATAATCATCTGTAGCATTTACAAGCTCTGTATATTGCGATTGAAAAGTATCTCCAACCTTTGTGACTTCTGTTTTATAATGTTCGAAAGCTTCTTTATATTGCCCGAGCAATTTCGGATAAAGCCGGTACAGATGTTCGTCCAATATACGAAGCACATGTCCGAAATCACGCTCCAAGGAATGGAAGTCAAATTGTTCGCATAACAATTCATAGAAATACTGACGTTGAAGCAAATTCAGTTTTACACGATCGGGTGACATCATTTCCATTTCGCGATTAAAGTCATCTATCGTATGGTCGGTAATTATCGATTCCAATCTGAGGGGGGAACTTAACACCATCCCTTCCAAACTCTTACATCGGCTTAGGGCAACATACACTTGTCCATGGGCAAATGAAAGATTCGCATCGATGATAGCCCGTTCAAAAGTCAATCCCTGACTTTTATGAATGGTAATAGCCCATGCCAATCGAATGGGATATTGTCTGAAAGTCCCTTCTACCTCTTCAGTAATCTCTTTGCTGACAGGATTCAATATGTATTTGCTATTTGTCCATTCTTCTGTCTCAAGAAGGAAAGATTCGTCATCCCCGTTGCCACGTACGATAATTCCATCTTTTCCGGTATCGAGTACAATACCAATTTTTCCGTTATAAAAACGATGTTCACCGGAAGTATCGTTCTTTATAAACATGATTTGGGCTCCTTTCTTTACAGTCAGCACTTCATCCGCCGGATAAGCCGATTCCGGGAAAGTACCGTCAATCTTTGCCTTAAAAGAAAAAGCATCGCCCGGCAAAGCGGCAAGTTGATTGTCATTATATCGTTGCGCCTGATAATTATGGGTAGTTAAGCGGATGTATCCCTCTTCTTTATCGGGCTTGAACCCTGGAAGATAGCGTTTATTCAACTCTGCAAGAACAGTATCATCTGCACTGTTCTCACGTATCTTATTCAATAAATCCAGAAAGAAGGCATCACTTTGACGATATACTTGTTTCAATTCGATTGTAACATATTCGGTTTGTCGCAACGCACGACTACCAAAAAAGAAAGCAGTATCATAAAAAGGGCGTAGCAACTGCCAATCGTCCTCCTTGATCACAGGGGCTAATTGTTGCAAATCACCGATCATCAGCAGTTGAACTCCTCCGAAGGGCTTATACCGATCACGATATTGGCGGAGGACAGCATCTACCGCATCCAAAAGATCAGCCCGTACCATACTGATCTCATCGATTACCAATAGATCGAGGCTGCGGATAATATTCACTTTTTCTTTTCCCATCTTATACGATGCCTGTGCGGAAGCAAAAGTTGTATCAGGAATATAAGGAGCAAAAGAGAGTTGAAAAAAAGAATGAATCGTAACACCGCCTGCATTGATGGCAGCAATTCCCGTAGGTGCCACCACAACCATGCGCTTATGCGATTTCGCTTTCAATTCCTTAAGAAAAGTGGTCTTTCCTGTCCCGGCTCTCCCGGTAAGAAAAAGATGCGTACCCGTATTCTCTATGAATTGCCAGGCTAGTTGCAATTCAGTATTCGTGTTTATCACCATTTTAGTTATGCAATAATTATTCCGGGTAAAGGTACTTAAAACAGTCTGAAATACCTTATAAATCCATACCTTTTATACGGACATTTTTTAGAAGGCACCTATTAAACTTATTTTCTTTAAAAGATATCTTCCCTAATTGACTGACTGCCTATAAACATTCAGGGCATCTGAACCAAAACGATTCAAATACCCTGAAAAAAGAAAAATTCATAAAGAGGGAAACATCATTTCATCGATCCACCGATAATATCGAGCAGCTCGTTCGTTATCGCTTGTTGCCGACCCTTATTATATTGTTTCGTCAAATCTTGTATCAATTCATTGGCATTGTCCGTAGCAACCTGCATAGCCAATGTACGAGCAGCATGTTCCGAAGCATTGGAATCCATTGCAGCCGTAAACATCTTCTGGCACAAAACTTTCGGGAGAAGATCGGCAATCAATTGTTCTGCCGAAGGTTCTATAATATAATCATTTACCATCAGATTCTCTTCTACCTCTGCTTCCTGTTCTTCTTCCAGTTGAGACAAGTCAATGGGTAGATATGTTTCTCGAAGCAATTCCTGTACCCCCATCGAACGGAAATGATGATAGATCAACTCCACTCTGTCCACTTCTTCATCGGCATAGAGTTTCATTAAATGTTCGGCCAATGCAGAGGCTTCCTTATAAGTGGGTTTGTCCGATAAAGATTGATAACTTCCTTTCGGGAAAAAGCCCATTTTCTTGATAGCTTCTTCAATTTTACGTCCTATCGGGTAAATAAGAATATTATCCTGACCTAATTTCCGGTACTCCCCAACTGTATGCAGAAACATTTTTATAACATTTGCATTGAAAGCACCACATAAAGAACTATTGGAGGAAAACATAACAATTGCTACACGTTTTACTTCCCTCCTTTTTATATAAGGAGATTCTATGTCAAGATCGGCACTAAGAAAATTTCTTAGTATTTTATTCATCTGCCTCTGATAAGGCAACATGTTTTCAATGGCTCCCTGCGCCTTATGCAATTTGGCAGAAGCCACCATCTTCATTGCTGAAGTGATCTTTCGGGTACTCTGTACCGAATTTATTCTGGTTTTTACTTCCTTAAGTGAAGCCATGATTCCGATTAAAAATTAGTAACTAAAAATTAATAACTAAAAAGGGAGAAGGGGAAATCAACTCTCCGTTCTTAATTCTTCATTTTCAATTTTTCATTTAATAAACTGTTTTGCTACCAGTTCCGCTGTTTCGCGGATACCTTTCTCAACATCCTCATTGATCACACCGGTTTTCAGCACATCCAATACATCTGCCTGATGATTGATAGCAAGCGTTTCCTGAAAACTGACTTCAAAGTCTTCCACCTTGTCAAGAGGAACATTACGTAATAATCCGTGTACTCCGCAGTATAAAATTGCAATCTGTTTTTCGACCGGCATCGGACTATATTGCGGCTGCACAAGTAAACGAGTATTTTTCTGCCCCTTATCAATGATATGGGCCGTAACAGGATCCATATCCCCACTGAACTTTGTAAACGCTTCCAGCTCACGATATTGAGCCTGATCTATCTTCAAAGTACCGGCTACTTTCTTCATAGCCTTAACCTGAGCATTACCACCCACACGGGAAACAGAAATACCGACATTGATGGCCGGACGTATCCCTTGATTGAACAAATCGACATCAAGGAAGATTTGCCCGTCCGTAATAGAAATCACATTTGTCGGAATATAAGCAGAAACGTCTCCTGCTTGCGTTTCGATAATAGGTAGTGCCGTCAGAGACCCGCCCCCTTTTACCATACCCTTCAAGCTCTCGGGAAGATCATTCATCTCACGAGCAACCTCTTCTTGATTTATTATCTTTGCCGCACGTTCCAACAAACGGGAATGAAGATAGAATATGTCCCCCGGGTAAGCTTCACGCCCCGAAGGACGACGAAGAATCAATGATACTTCCCGATAAGCTACTGCTTGCTTGGATAAATCGTCATAGATAACCAATGCATCACGACCCGTATCGCGAAAATATTCACCAATAGCCGCACCCGAAAAAGGCGAGAAGTATTGCATAGCAGCCGGATCACCGGCCGTGGCGGCAACAACTATCGTATAATCCATTGCTCCATATTCGCGCAATATATTCACAATAGAGGCAACGGTAGAACCTTTTTGACCGATAGCCACATAAATGCAATACACAGGTTTGCCAGCCAAATAGTTTTCACGCTGATTGATAATCGTATCAATGGCAATCGATGTCTTTCCCGTTTGGCGGTCGCCGATGATTAATTCACGCTGACCTCGACCGATAGGGATCATGGCATCTACCGCTTTTAATCCTGTCTGTAAAGGCTGGTTTACCGGCTGCCGGTAAATCACCCCCGGTGCTTTACGTTCCAAAGGCATCTCATATAATTTTCCTCCGATCGTGCCTTTACCATCCAACGGCTCCCCCAAAGGATCGATAACACGTCCTAACATTCCTTCTCCCACGCGGATAGAAGCGATTCGTTTGGTACGCTTTACGATATAACCTTCTTTGATTTTATCCGTAGGTCCGAGTAATACTGCACCGACATTATCTTCTTCAAGGTTCATCACAATAGCTTTGATGCCATTTTCAAACTCCAGCAGCTCATTAGCTTCAGCATTCCACAGACCATAAATACGTACCACTCCATCACTGACTTGCAATACGGTACCGATCTCTTCTAATTGCACCCGCGTATCGATTCCTTCCAGTTGGCGACGTAGAATCTCAGATACCTCACTTACATTTATATTTTCAGCCATTATACAATTCTCCTATTCTTATCAATAAATTGTTGTTTTACTCGTTTTAACTGGGTAGCAATACTGGCATCCAAACGAAAATCGTTTATATCGAAGATAAATCCACCTTCGATAGAGGGATCGACTACCGTCTCCAATTCCATCTTTGCGTGCAACACGTCACCGGCTGATTTACGAATACGCTCTTCCGTAGCTTTGTCCACAGGTACGGCAGTAATAAGTTTCCCAATCCCGATATGTTTCAGTTTCCGGTACAGTTCCAGAAAAGACAAACAAATGAATTGCAAGAATTGCTCCCTATGATTCTCCAACACCAAAGTAATAAACCGGGAGAATGCACGGCCAACTTCTCCATCGCCCACAGCCGCAGTGCATATCAAAGAATATTTCTCTTTGATGGGCAGTACAGGATTCGCCAATGCATCTTTCAGAGCCGGAAAGTTAGTTAGACTCCTCGACAACATGCAAAATTCCTTATACAACTGATCTTCAACGTTAAGCTCCTGAGCATACTCAATCAGCGCTTTAGCATATCGCATAGAAACAATTCCGATATCCATTTCTATTAATTACAAATTATTAATTACGACTTACGTGACAAGACTTCATCCAGCATGCGGTCTATCATTCCCATCTGTTCTTGTTTATCATTCAGATTTTTACGAAGGACTTTCTCTGCAATGTCTACAGAGAGAACAGCCACCTGACGACGAATATCGCGTATCGCCTCTTCCTTCTCGAATTGAATCTGTTTCTTCACCTCATTCAATTCTTTCCGGGCAGCAATTTCGGCCTGCTTACGAGCTTCATGAATAATCTTATCACGCTCCTCCAAAGCTTCTTTCAAAATACGTCCTTGTTCCTTATTTGCAGCAGCCACAAGCGCTTCACCTCTTTCTTTAAGTTCAGCTAATTGAGCATTCGCCACCCTGGCTACCTCCAAAGATTGGTCGATGTAAGTCTTACGCCCCTCAACCATCTTAATGATGACAGGAAAGCCATATTTTGCCAACACCGCAAACACAATGCCGAAGGATAAAACCATCCAGAACAAAAGGCCGCTATCGGGTAATAACAATGACATAATTTTATTTTCTATTTATCATTTGCAATGTACTTTTTGCCGATACTTTGTCATATCGCCAAATCATACATTGGAAATGTGGGATTATACATTATAAGAAGAATACCAGCAGACAAACAACTACTGCCAACAAAGCTACACCTTCTATCAATGCAGCAGCAATAATCATATTCATACGAATATCACTTGAAGCTTCCGGTTGGCGTGCTATAGCTTCCATTGCGGAACCACCAATTTTACCGATACCCAAACCTGCACCAATAACAGCAAGACCAGCACCAATGGCTGCTCCTAACTTTCCGATAGCAGCACCTGCGGCTGCTTGTAACAAGACTGATGATAGTAACATAATTTTCAGTTTTTAAATGGTTTATATTATTAGTTTTTAAATTCAAATTTACTAAGCCGGTTTCCTATTCAACTACTTTTTTAGTCTTATCCCCCTCTTGTGCCAACCCAATAAACACAGCCGACAACATGGTGAACACGTAAGCCTGAATGAAAGCAACCAGCAATTCCAATGCATTCATAAATATATTAAATAGGACGGAAGCAAAGGTTAAGGTTCCATTCAGTGCAGGTCCCATACTCGCTGAAATAAAAATCAAACAAGTAAGCACTAACATGGCCATATGACCGGAAAGCATATTGGCAAACAAACGGATCATCAGGGCAAAAGGCTTGGTGAATATACCGAAGAACTCGATAAATGGCATCATCGGTACAGGCACTTTCAACCACCAAGGAACATCCGGCCAGAATATATCTTTCCAATAATGTTTCGTTCCAAAAATATTAACGGCAAGAAATGTGAAAATAGCCAATACCATCGTGATGGCAATATTTCCCGTCACATTAGCACCTCCCGGGAAAAAGGGAACCAATCCCATCAGATTATTAATGAAGATAAAGAAGAATGCGGTCAGCAGATAGGGAGCGAACTTCTTGTAATTTGGACCTATACAATTCTTTATCACATCATCATGTACCATCATGATAAACATCTCCATAAAGCCGATAAAACCTCCGGGAGCATATGCTCCCTGTTCACGCCTGCGATACCAATGTGCCACACTCAGAATAATAATAACCAGTATAGCACTATTGATCAGCAATGACAAAGTAACCTTCGTTATGGATATATCCCATGGACGAACCACTTCACCAGCAACCTGTTCTACGATTTTACCTTCATATTTACTACCTTCAGGCGCAATGGAAAAACCTTCATACACGCCTCCGTTTTCTTTTAAGCGTGAAGAAAGGAAGGCATGCCACCCCGTTTTCGGGCTATATACGATCACAGGCAATGGAATCGTTATCTGTGTATTCCCCCAGGTCGTAATATGCCATTCATATGAATCGCCTATATGCCCAAAGACAATGCCTTTCACATCGACCGTGTTCTCTTTCTGTTCCTGAGAAGATATTTCTTCTTCCTGCGCAAAAGCAGGAAGTGCTACCATTATCACCAACATAAAGAGCATTCCCGTAAATATGTTATGCAACTGTTTCATCTTTTATCTTATTTTTCTTTAACCGTTTCTTATTGAGTTCATAACTTGCAAAAAAACTTGTCTCAAACATCAGATATAGCAAATAATTGGCTATAAATGTAAGTAGAAAAGCCCGGGCTTCCTCATGAACCACGATACAGTAAACCACGAGTACGATAATTGAAAGAATCATCTTTAGTACCTTCATTGCCAGATAAAGCAGCAACATCTTGTCCGGAGCATATTTACGGCAGGCATCGAACATATAGATATTAAACACTCCGAATAAATAGAAGTATACCGGAATCAACGGATACCCTCCAAAATAATGTTCGGGAATCAAAGAAAAATAAGTAAAGCCTCCCACTCCCCCCAACATCAAGGTAAGAAGAGTCAAATAAAGCAAATACTTACGTTTCGTTCTACTTATGCTCATTTTATGTTGCTGTGTTTTTCTGTTATTAACCTTATCGAATGATCACGAGATGCAAACGGAGGCAATCCCGTCACTCATCTCGACGAAACCACTTTGGATATCGAGTACCTTTTCTTCACCCTCCTCCGTCACATAGCTCAATTTTCCTTCTTGTAGCGAAGAGACAATCGGTGCATGTTGCGGGAGTATGGTAAACGAACCGAGAGTACCAGGCAATGTCACACTGCGTACATTGCCATCATATACTTTCTTTTCCGGAGAAACAATACACAAGCGGAGTTCTTTCATATCTTTCTAATCTTTAGCTTGTTCAAGCAATTTTTTACCTTTTTCAATAGCTTCTTCAATCGTACCTACATTCAGGAAAGCTTGTTCGGGAAGATCGTCCACGTCACCATCCAGAATCATTCGGAAGCCTTTGATCGTATCATCTATCGAAACCATCACTCCCGGTACGCCTGTAAACTGTTCGGCAACCGCAAAAGGTTGTGAAAGGAACCTTTGCACACGACGGGCACGGTTTACAATCGTACGGTCCTCATCCGAAAGCTCTTCCATACCTAAGATAGAGATGATATCTTGTAATTCTTTATTGCGTTGAAGAATCTGTTTTACTCTCTGGGCAACTTCATAATGTTCCTGTCCTACAATATGGGGGTCAAGAATACGTGAAGTGGAAGCCAACGGGTCAACTGCCGGATAAATACCTAATTCTGTGATTTTACGATCCAAAACCGTAGTGGCATCCAAATGGGTAAACGTAGTGGCAGGTGCCGGGTCAGTCAAGTCATCGGCAGGCACATATACCGCTTGCACAGAAGTAATAGAGCCATAACGGGTGGAAGTAATGCGCTCCTGCATAGCTCCCATTTCGGTAGCCAAGGTAGGCTGATAACCCACTGCCGAAGGCATACGCCCCAACAATGCCGAAACTTCGGAACCGGCTTGCGTAAAACGGAAGATATTATCAATAAAGAATAGAATATCCCGCGGACTGTCATCTTTCGTATGCATATCCCGGAAAGATTCTGCTACCGTCAAACCCGAAAGGGCAACCGAAGCACGCGCACCCGGTGGCTCGTTCATCTGACCGAACACCAAAGATACCTGAGATTTTTCCAATTCATCATAATCGACCTTGGAAAGATCCCAATCTCCTTCCTCCATTCCTTTCTTAAAAGCTTCGCCATAGCGGATAACTCCCGATTCAATCATTTCGCGAAGCAAGTCATTACCTTCACGGGTACGTTCTCCCACTCCGGCAAAAACAGAAAAGCCATTATGTTTTTTAGCTATATTATTGATTAACTCCTGTATAAGTACCGTCTTACCAACACCAGCACCACCAAAAAGACCGATCTTACCTCCCTTTGAATAGGGTTCCAGCAAATCGATCACTTTAATACCGGTATAAAGCACTTCTTGTACAGTAGTCAAATCTTCAAATTTAGGGGGATCGCGGTGAATAGAATAAGCTCCTTCACGACTGAGTTCTTTCATGCCATCTATGGAGTCACCGACAACATTCATCAATCTACCTTTGATTTGCTCACCTACAGGCATGGTAATCGGACCACCTGTCGGATATACCTTCATACCACGCTGTAATCCATCAGTACTATCCATCGCAACGGTTCTCACCGTGTTTTCACCAATGTGTTGTTGTACTTCTACAATCAGGATTTTGCCATTCGCCCTTTTTATTTCCAGTGCATCATGTATACTTGGTAAGATCAATTCAGCATCTGCACCTTCAAAATATACATCAACGACAGGGCCGATAACCTGAGAAATATGTCCGATAATCTGTGACATAAGCAATCATTTTATATATTATTTTCAAACTTAACGTAGTATAGTAAGCCGCGTTTTTACCAACTTTACTATTAAAATAACGCTCCAATTATTGTTTTGTTCACTTACCATTAACATAAGTAGTTAAACAAACAACTTTGCAAATGTAAAAACAATAACGATTCATTATTCTCATTTGCTATTTTTTGGATTTAGATAACATTCATTAGTCCTAAAATTGCTACAAATAGTCCATCTTTCACAGAGAAAAGTTCACTTTACCAACAAAACTACAATTAATCTTTCAGTTTAACAGAAAAACGTTACAACAAAATATAGTTTTCAAATTTCATAAAAGAGATCAATCAGTTAGATTGCAAAAGAAAAAGTAAAAGGGACAACGGGTTTCATGTTCGGAGACAATACAGCTATCCTTATATGAACATTTCTCAGGAATTTTAGAACAAAGTCATAACAATCAAGGCAATAGTATTAATTATTGCAAATAAAAAAACATCTTAATAGAACTGAAAGATATAGACTATAAAAAACGAGAATAAGTAGATATTTTAAAATATATCATACATTCTTTCTATCGTTCAATTACGTACGATCGGGAGATACCTATCAATATATGAAAAGGTATCTTTCAATATATGAGAAGCAGTGTTTCATATATTAATAAAAGTATGTACTTTCACAAACAAAAAGTACGTACTTAACACAGCGTTAAATACGTACTTTAGAATATAAGAATACGATCTCTTGTTATCTCTTAAAATACTTCCACTTTTTCAGCAATACGTTTTGTTTTATCACGCAACGCATCCAAATCGGAGCCTAAAGGGGCATAGCAAAGTACGACTCCCATGCGGCGATTGACCCGTGTAAACGGCTTGCCGAAAATACGCAGATAGGTATCCTCTTCTCTCGTAACCTCTTCCAATCCCCTATATTGCGGACGTTCCTGACTGGCAACAGGTGAAAGAATCACGGCACTCGCCCCTATCCTTTCCTGTTTGATACATGGAATCGGCAAACCAAGCACGGCACGGAGGTGTAATTCAAACTCATTCAGGTTTTGTGTACCTGCCAAAGTCACCATACCCGTATCGTGTGGACGGGGGGACAGTTCGGAAAAATAAACTCCGTTTTCATGGCTTAGGAAGAATTCTACTCCCCACAAACCAGCACCTGTTAAAGCACGGGTTACTTTCTCCGCCATCTCCTGTGCCTCTTTCAAATGTGCCGGATCAATGTGGGCAGGCTGAAAACTCTCACGATAATCCCCACCCTTCTGCACATGACCAATGGGAGGGCAGAACAAGGTCGGTCCGTTTTTTTGAGTGACAGTAAGCAATGTGATCTCACTATCGAACTTAATAAATTCCTCGATTATCAGTTCACGGATATCTCCCCGGCTGCCACTGCATCCGTATTCCCATGCATGTTCCAGTTCGTCTGCATTCTTCACCAATGACTGCCCCTTACCGGAAGAAGACATCAAAGGTTTCACCACACATGGAAAACCTATTTTGGCAGCGGCATCTTTCAGTTCGTCCAGTGATTTAGCATAGAAATAGCTGGCTGTTTTCAATCCAAGTTCTTTAGCTGCCAGATCACGGATGGCTTTCCGGTTCATAGTGAAGTTGACGGCACGCGCACTCGGCACTACCTGAATTCCTTCTTTCTCAAAATCGTACAAACGTTCCGTACGGATGGCTTCAATCTCTGGCACGATGATATCCGGCTGGTGTTTACGCACCACACGTTCCAACGCTTCGCCATCGAGCATATTGAATATCTCATATTCATCGGCAACCTGCATGGCAGGTGCATGGGCATATGAATCACAAGCAATGATATGTTGTCCTTTACGTTGGGCAGATATAACAAATTCTTTTCCTAACTCACCCGATCCGAGCAAAAGTATTTTCTTCATGATTGCATTGTTTTGATAAAATTATGACCGCAAAGGTACTATTTTCTTGCTTAAAAAAATCCGGTGCATCCTTCTTTATACAATTACTGATGTTGTTCACGCAGTAAGTCATTCACCGTCTTTACCGGGTTAAATGTAGAAAGAGGCACTTCTACAAACACAGTGTTCCAATCACTCATCGCCCCGTTCCATAATCCCGGAAGTTCCAAAGCCTTGAGGTCTTTGCCATTCTTCGACTTGTAAGAGATAAAGCCGGTTGCTTTATCAACGTATTTCACAAGATCGAATTTGTGACCTTTATAATCACGCACGGCACATACGAGGTCTACCGGATTGAAATGAGTGCCTTTCTCAAACATCTCTTTCTTGGCAGGATCATCCATATCGATCTGCGAACTTTCCAAAATCTGCAATGAGATGGTACCGTCATTATTATAGGCAAGGAACGGTCCCCCACCCGGTTCACCGACATTCTTCACCATACCGCATACGCGCATAGGCCGGTTTAGTTTATTCTTTAGATAAATGACCAGTTCGGCATCTTCCAAGTTCTTCGTTTCAGGATTCTTACAGAAAAGTTTTTTCTGAACGAATTGCAGAATTTCCATCACCTGTTCATGAGTATATTTGCCACTGTCCAATAACTCAAGATATTCAAAAGCTTGTTTTTGCAGACTGACCAATATACCGGCAATCAGCTTTTTATAAAGTACCGTATCCTCTTTCAACCTATCAGGAACCACATTATCAATATTCTTGATAAAGATGATATCAGCATCAAGATCATTCAGATTTTCGATCAAAGCTCCATGACCGCCCGGACGGAACAATAATTTGCCATTATCACGGAACGGTTCATTGTTCATATCGGCAGCAATCGTGTCAGTACTCGGCTTTTGTTCGGAGAACGTAATGTTATAATCAACCCCATAACGTTTAGCGAACTCACCCGCCTTTTCCGCCACCAATACTTTGAACAGCTCACGATGCTCGGCAGATACGGTAAAGTGTACGTTCACTTTGCCACTCTTCCCCGCTGCATACAGGGCACCTTCCGCAAGATGTTCCTCCAACGGAGTACGCGCACCCTCTTCATACTTATGGAACTTAAGCAAGCCTTTGGGCAATGCACCATAATTCAATCCGGCTTCTTCCAATAAAGCGGCAACCACCGCCTTATAGTTTCCTGTGGCGATCAATCCGGCTATATCATTCCCTGCGGTACGCTGGCAAGCTACATTCAGATCATCGTAAAAAGCAAAATTATTCATACCCTCGAAGAAAGCATGTTCAAACTTTGTAGCAGGCGCATCATAATCAGCTCCCAAAAATTCAAAGAGATTCTTAAACATACGGCTGGCAGCTCCCGAAGCCGGAACAAACTTCACTACGGTCTTACCCGAATTCATATAGGCATCCCATGCATCGAGAGATGCTTTCATTTCAGCAGCATCAGGGACCAGGATTCCTTTGTCAACAGATGCAGCAGCATCCAACTTCAAGAAAGGAAAACCTTTTTGAAAACAGGCCAGTTGCTCAGCTATTTGTGCTTCTGTAATGCCTTTCTTGGCAAGCAACTCTTTGTCTTGTGGTGTTATCATACGTATCTATTTTTATTAATTGATGCCCAAAAATACAAAATGTTATTCACTTATGCCCTTCAACTAAACAAAAAAAACTACTTTTACATTCGAAAAGTACCAAATAGCAGAAAAAACTATGGAGGAGATTTCATTTTTCAACGATAAAGAAAAAGTTGAGCTATTCGCCTTATACAAAAGACTGATACGCTCTGCCGGAGACAGTATTACAAAAGAAAATATCCGGAAATTAAAGAAATACCTTATTTACGCTGCGCAATGCAATAATCTGCCGCGTAATAATTTTGGTATGAACCCCGTCATAAGAGATTTGCAAACGGCAGTCATCGTAGCCGAAGAAATAGGCATGAAAGGATCGTGCCTGATAGGCATCATGCTTCACGAAATCGTAAAAAACAACGTCATTACAACCGAAACCGTTCAAAAAGAGTTTGGCGAAGACGTTTCGAGCATCATCACCGGGTTGGTAAAGACCAATGAACTGTATGCCAAAAGCCCGGCCATCGAATCGGAGAACTTCCGCAATTTACTTCTCTCGTTTGCCGAAGACATGCGCGTAATCCTGATTATGATTGCCGACCGGGTAAATGTGATGCGCCAGATAAAGAATTCCGAGAATGCAGAAGACCGCTTGAAAGTGGCTAATGAAGCGGCTTACCTATATGCTCCCCTTGCACACAAGCTGGGATTGTATAAATTGAAGTCGGAACTCGAAGACTTGTCTCTGAAATATTCCAAACGGGACACTTACTACTTCATAAAAGATAAGTTGAACGAGACAAAAGCCTCCCGGGATAAATATATTGCAGCCTTCATCGAACCGATCAAGAAAAAGGTAGCAGAAGCCGGACTGCATTTTGACATTAAGGGACGTACCAAGTCCATACACTCCATCTGGAATAAGATTCAAAAGCAGAAAACATCCTTTGAAGGTATCTACGACCTATTTGCCATCCGGATCATCATTGACTCGGAACCGGAGAAGGAGAAACAAGAATGCTGGCAGGTGTACTCCATCGTGACAGACATGTACCAACCCAATCCGAAACGCCTCCGCGACTGGCTCTCCATACCTAAAAGCAACGGATATGAATCGCTTCATATCACAGTGATGGGACCGGAAGGGAAATGGGTGGAAGTCCAAATACGCACCCGCCGCATGGACGAGATTGCCGAACGCGGATTAGCCGCCCACTGGCGATACAAAGGTGTAAAGGGAGAATCTGGTCTGGACGAATGGCTGACTTCAGTTCGGGAAGCACTTGAGAATCCGGATAATGATTCCATGAAAGTAATGGATCAGTTCAAGATGGACTTGTACGAAGATGAAGTATTCGTCTTCACTCCCAAAGGAGATTTGTTCAAATTAGCCAAAGGAGCTACCGTACTTGACTTCGCATTCCATATACACAGCAAATTAGGTTGCAAGTGCATCGGAGCAAAAGTCAATGGGAAAAATGTGCAGTTGAAGCAAAAACTGAACAGTGGCGACCAGGTTGAAATCATGACATCGAACACGCAGACTCCGAAACAAGACTGGTTGAACATAGTCACGACCTCAAAAGCCCGTACCAAAATTCGTCAGGCCCTAAAAGAGATGGCAGGACGACAGCATGATTTTGCCAAAGAGACCTTAGAACGAAAATTCAGAAACCGGAAGATGGAATATGATGAGGCGGTCATGATGAGGTTGATCAAACGGATGGGCTATAAAGTAGTTACCGAATTTTATCAGGCAATCGCTGACGAGACATTGGACATCAATGATCTGCTTGACAAATACATTGAACAACAGAAAAAGGATAATGATACGAAAGATGAAATCATCTACCGAAGTGCGGAAGGTTATAATCTACAGAACCAGATAGAAGAAACGACCGGTAAAGAAGACGTACTCGTCATAGACCAAAACCTGAAGGGCATTGAATTCAAACTGGCAAGATGCTGTAATCCGATATATGGTGATGATGTATTTGGCTTCGTGACCGTTTCGGGAGGAATCAAAATTCACCGGACTGATTGTCCCAACGCCGACCAGATGAGAGAACGTTTCGGCTACCGGATTGTAAAAGCACGCTGGGCGGGAAAATCGCAAGGCACCCAATATCCCATTACACTTCGTGTTGTGGGACATGACGATATTGGTATCGTGACCAATATCACCTCGATCATATCCAAAGAAAATGACATCACACTACGGTCTATCGGCATAGATTCGCACGACGGACTTTTCTCAGGCATGTTAACCATCATGGTGGGCGATACAGGGAAATTGGAAGCATTGATAAAGAAACTGAGGACTGTGAAAGGTGTAAAACAAGTTAGCAGGAATTAAGAAAAATACGGGCACCCGCCTATTCATTTATAAATGACCTGAACATACCCATGGAACCATTTAGCATCAGAAAACGAATCAAAAGTTTCACCTATGCGTGGAAAGGAATCAAAAGCTTTGTTTGTCAGGAACACAATGTCTGGATTCATCTGACGGCAGCATTATTGGCTGTTATCGCAGGAATTATTTTTAATATACAAAGATCCGAATGGATAGTCATTGTTATTTGTATCGGGATGGTTATTGCCGCAGAAGCATTCAATACAGCCATCGAACGACTTGTCAATCTTGTTTCACCGGAATGGCACCCCATTGCCGGTGAAGTTAAAGACATTGCAGCAGGCGCAGTACTTATATGTGCCATTGCAGCAGCAATCGTGGGATTAATTATTTTCATACCTTATATAATATAGGGGGGGGTGACACAGGGACAAGTTGACAAGTTGTCAACTTATCCACACTATCTTACCCTTTTCTTTTTATAATAAGGATATGTGATTAGCACAAAGAAAAGTAATGCCATAGGGGCTACGATACGCCCTATGTGATAAATAGACTCGATGGAAGATTCCACGCTTAAGTAACATGCAGCCGCAAGCCCGAGCGTAATTCCCGTTTCCCATGCCAAAAGATGGGTCGTATTGGCTGTACCACGCTGACAGTGTTGTGAAAGCTTAATGAATATAAGCAGGAACTCCGGAGTGACCAGTCCTAATCCAAGTCCTAATAACACAGCTGTAATTCCGGAAGGAACCTCCTGCAACAGGATACAGGAAAGTATCATCAAGCCTAATCCCGATACAATCACCCCTAATGTCCTTTCCCCATGAAAGAGCAGCCTGGCAAGCAGGACAGCAAACAAAAATCCAATCCCCACGATGGCAAAAAAAGGAATTTCCAACTCCCCGATGTACACCATACTCAACGAATAGTGAAACACCGGAAGCATTAACCCCGGAATAAAAGCAATCATTATCAGATTGATAGCCGGCAACCATCCACGCGGAAGAAAGAAGCGGTCAAAGGAACAGAGCTTTGTGACCATAGGTGCCCGGAAAGGCACATATACCCTTAAGACCGACAGTATCCCAAAGAGTCCGACCACAACCGAAACATACAGCAACGTTTTAAAAGGATAGGATTGATACAGCCAAACTCCCGAAGCAATCCCCACCAGCATACCTAAACGAGCCGCCCATGAAAAAGCAACATTCCCTAAACTGCGGAGATTAGAATTGGTAATATCAATGGCTAATGTTATCCCTGCCGTGGTAGCCATGCCAAAAGCAATTCCCTGTACAAGGCAAAGTAACGACAACTGTGTCAGATCATTAACAAAAGCGTATCCTGCCGTAGCAGCCAGCATCACCGCAAACGAGAAAGCACAGATATATTTCCGTTTATAAGCATCCACCAGATAAGCATGAAAAGGCCCGATGACATACATGCCTACGGTAAGCAACAGGAACATTGCCCCGGTCATGGACACCGGCACACCCAAGCGATCCGCCATCTCTATCGGAACGATTGGGAACAGCATATACAAGGATATGAACAACAGCAAATTAGCAATACATATCCGCATAAAATGAATTGTCCATAAATTGTTTGCCATATAGGTTAATATTGTTCTTTTTCATTGGGGAAGAAATTATTCTTCACATCTGAAACATAACGGCTGATTGCATCGTTCATCACCGTATACAAGTCTGCATAACGACGTAGAAAACGCGGACGGAAGCCATTGTTCATACCCAGCATATCCTGAATCACCAACACCTGACCGTCCACATTCCCTCCTGCACCGATACCGATTACCGGAATGGTCAGTTCGCTTGCCACACGGGCAGCCAAGGTAGCGGGAATCTTCTCAAGCACCAATGCAAAACAACCGGCTTCTTCCAGTAAATGTGCATCGCGAAGCAACTTATCGGCTTCGGCATCATCTTTGGCACGAACCGTATAGGTACCGTATTTATTGATCGACTGCGGCATCAATCCAAGGTGTCCCATAATGGGTATGCCTGCACTCAGAATTCGTTTCACAGTATCAATGATTTCTTCACCGCCTTCCAGTTTCAGCGCATCGGCATGACTTTCCTTCATGATACGGATGGCGGAAGCAAGACCTTCCATTTCATTTCCCTGGTATGAACCGAACGGCATATCGACCACTACCATGGCGCGTTTAACCCCACGTACCACCGATTTTCCATGATATATCATCTGGTCGAGCGTAATAGGAAGCGTAGTCACATTACCAGCCATCACGTTGGAAGCGGAATCACCTACCAGAATTACATCAATACCGGCACCGTCTACAATCTGTGCCATGGTGTAATCGTAGGAAGTCAACATAGATATCTTTTCGCCTCTTTGTTTCATTTCAACCAGGCGATGTGTAGTCACTTTTCTTGTATCATCTGATATATAACCAGCCATATTCTTTACTTTTTGAATAATTAAATTGGGCGCAAAGGTATAACTTTTAATCCATAACGGACAAGAAAAAAAGGAGGAATTTGCCCGGCATCGACGAGTGCAACCTTCATTACTGATATGAATGTTCTTCCTCCGCAAGAAAGAAGCTACCTATCACCGAAAAGTAAAACACACGATTCTAAACAACTTAAATCGCCTTACCTCCGTATTTCAAGCATTTTGTCATAAGTCATCCCATCAAAGTCGTCTATGACGATATCTGCCTTATCAATGATTGCTTCACGTGTATTTGTCGTTGCCACACCTATCACTGTTGCACCGGATGAACGTCCTGCCTGCAAACCATGAAAGGAATCTTCAAAAACAAAACTATTTGCCGGGGTAACTCCAAATATCTCCATTCCCAACAGATAACAATCCGGTGCCGGCTTAGAACGTCTAAACATTTCCCCCGTCAGAATACGATCGAATTGTGCTTTAAATTCAGGGTGCGTGCGATATACATTTTCCATCTTCTCTTCATTTGAACTTGTAACAAGAGCTATTTTCACCCCATGATAACGAAGATCGGCAAGGAACTTTTGTATCCCGGAAAGATATTCATACGACATATCCTTTTCGAACCGATTGAGATCACGGGTTATTTGCTCCTGTACCCCTAACATGCATGGAAAATATTTGTCATAGATTTGTGTCAAAGTCTGTCCTTTGATACCAGCTCCAAAATTATCCAAATGCAGATATTTACTTCCTTGTTCATTCCAAAAAATCGTATACTGCGACTCTGTATCCATTATTACACCGTCAAAATCAAACAGTGCAGCAATCGTATTTGTTACATTCATATAAACATTCTTTTACCTTAAAACGTTAAACCTTGTATTAATACGAGTGCAAAGTTCCGAATAATCGCCCGATCAGACAAATATTTTATAACTTTGCACCACTTAAAAATATGTAACGACCTACCGTATGGCACAACAGACCGACCCAAGAATATTAGGAACTGAAAAAATAGGCAAACTTTTGCTGCAATATTCTATTCCTGCCATTATAGGAATGACCATAACTTCGCTTTACAACATCATCGACAGCATTTTTATTGGACATGGTGTAGGCGCAATGGCCATTTCCGGTCTTGCCATTACTTTTCCTTTAATGAATCTGGTAGTAGCTTTTTGTGTATTGATCTCTGCCGGTGGTGCCACGATTTCTTCTATCCGTCTGGGGCAGAAAGATCTTGACGGAGCAACTGCTGTTTTGGGGAATACGCTCATGTTATGTCTTATCAATTCTGTGATATTTGGAGGAATAGCTTTCCTTTTTCTCGACCCGATACTCGATTTCTTCGGTGCCAGTCCCGATACTTTACCTTACGCAAGGGATTTTATGCAAGTGGTTCTGTTAGGCACCCCTATCACCTACACTATGATAGGTTTGAATAATGTGATGCGAGCAACCGGATATCCAAAGAAAGCCATGTTGACTTCTATGGTAACTGTAATTGCCAATATCATTATCGCTCCGATCTTTATATTCCATTTCCATTGGGGTATCCGGGGAGCCGCTATGGCAACTGTTTTATCACAATTCATCGGTATGGTATGGGTAGTACAACATTTCCGCAACAAAGACAGTTTTGTTCATTTCACACATGGTTTCTGGAGATTGAAAAAGCGTATTATCGGTAGTATATTTTCCATAGGCATGTCACCGTTCGCCATGAACGTAACTGCCTGTGTAATTGTCATCATTATCAATAATAGCCTACAGAAATATGGAGGTGACTTGGCAATCGGTGCTTATGGTATTATGAATCGCCTGTTAATGCTTTACGTAATGATTGTAATGGGACTCACAATGGGAATGCAACCCATCATCGGATACAATTACGGTGCGCAAAAACACGATCGCGTAAAACAGACCCTCCGTTTAGGTATCTTGGTTGGTGTTTTGATCACAAGCAGTGGTTTCCTTATTTGCGAAATCGTTCCGCATACCGTATCCGCCATATTTACGAACAACGAAGAACTGATTAACATGGCAGCATCCGGACTCAGAATTTGCATATTAATGTTCCCATTGGTAGGCGCTCAAATCGTGATTTCAAGTTTCTTCCAAAGCATAGGCAAAGCCAAAGTAAGCATCTTTCTTTCCTTATCACGGCAGTTAGTATACCTTTTGCCTTGCCTCCTGTTATTTCCCGGATGGTATGGACTGGAAGGGATCTGGATGAGTATGCCCGTATCTGATGGACTTGCATTTATTACAGCTGTTATCAGTTTAATGATTTATATTAAAAAAGTAACCAAAGAAAACTCTACCAAGACTGACTACGAACTGCGATAAATATCATTCTTGACATAAAGAATCCGATAGTCTGAATATGTTATTGCACTAATCGGCAGATTTTTCCCATTCAGCGTTGAAACTTCCCCTTACGTCTATCATTTTTGTAATATGTAATATAGGTATCTAACTTTGCATGTATTAAATCAGAAATAATATTGCAAACAGTTATGATAAACGTAAAAAGATTGACCGTAATAACACTCTGTTTCAGCAGTCTGAGTTATGGATTGCATGCACAAGAAGAGCAACCTGTCCAGTGGACGTTACAAGATTGCATCGATTATGCACTTGAGCAAAATATTACTTTACGCAAGAACCGCATTAATGCTGAAAGTAGTGCCATAGATGTAAAGACTGCCAAAGCAGCACTCTTCCCCAGCCTTTCTTTCTCTACCAGCCAGAATGTAGTCAATCGCCCATACCAAGAATCAAGCAGCTTCATTAGCGGTAGCGAGGTGCTGAGAAGTAGTAGTAAAACAAGCTATAATGGTAACTACGGACTTAACGCCCAGTGGACCGTCTATAATGGAAACAAACGTCTTAAGACTATAAAACAAGAGAAATTAAACAACCGGGTAGCCGAACTTGAGGTGGCTACGTCGGAAAACAGTATGGAAGAAAGCATTACCCAAACTTACATTCAGATTCTTTATGCAGCCGAATCAGTTAAGGTAAACGAGAACACACTGGCCGTAAGCGAAGCACAACGCGATCGCGGAAGGGAATTGCTATCGGCAGGAAGTATTTCAAAAGCTGATCAGGCACAATTGGAAGCACAAGTCAGTACGGATCGTTACCAATTAGTCACTGCACAAGCAACATTACAAGACTATAAACTTCAACTCAAGCAACTTCTTGAATTAGACGGAGAAGAAGAGATGAATCTCTATCTGCCCACATTGGACGATAGTAAAGTACTCTCTCCCTTACCAAGCAAAGCAGATGTTTATCACTCAGCCCTTGCTTTGCGACCGGAAATAGAATCCAGCAAATTAAATGTGCAATCTTCTGAGTTGGGTATTAATATTGCTCGTGCCGGATACATGCCCAGCATAAGTCTGAGTGCCGGAATCGGAACAAATAATACCAGTGGCTCTGACTTTACTTTCGCTCAACAAGTGAAAAACGGATGGAATAATTCATTAGGATTGTCTGTCAGTGTGCCTATCTTTAATAACCGACAGACGAAGAGTGCCGTACAGAAGGCAAAACTTCAGCATAAAACAAGCATGCTCGATCTTTTGGACGAACAAAAGACTCTTTATAAAACCATAGAAGGACTTTGGCTCGATGCCAACAGTGCCCAACAACGTTTTGCCGCTGCTCAAGAAAAACTACGTAGTACATCTATCAGCTATGAGCTGATTAGTGAACAATTTAACTTGGGTATGAAAAACACTGTTGAACTTTTGACAGAAAAGAATAATTTGTTGAGCGCTCAACAGGAAATGCTCCAAAGTAAATACATGGCTATATTGAACACTCAGTTACTCAAATTTTATGAAGGAGAGAAGATTGTGATTAGCGAATAAACTATAGTGATTAGCGGATCTCATAGCTAATGAATTAATGACTGATTCACTAATCACTTCTATTCCTTACCATTAATTTACTGATTACAATAGAGTTATTATAATATAGATTTGTATTCAACGCTGATGCATTTACCTTATGCAATTGAAGAAGTATTACCGTTTTACTGTAAGAGCTTTGCAACGATGCCGCAAAAGCAATACAGCGTCAATGCAAAAGCAATGCAGCGCCACTGCAAAGGCGATACAGCATCACTGCAAAAGCAATGCAACATTACTGCAAAGGCAATGCAGTATTGTAGCTATTATGAGAATAAATCTAATCTCATAGACTCTAATATAAATCACTTATCACTAAATAACTAACCAATAAATAATATGAATAAGAAGAAAATCATCCTTATCGGTATCGCCCTGATAGTGATCGCAGGAGTGTCAGTATGGATCTTCAGTGGTTCTACGATCCGGCATAAAATCTCCTATGTCACTGTCCCCGTTGAAAAAAGCGATATTTCCAATTCCGTAACAGCTACAGGTACCATTGAACCGGTAACGGAAGTAGAAGTCGGTACACAAGTATCAGGTATCATCGATAAATTGTACGCAGACTATAACTCGGTCGTTACCAAAGGACAGTTGATTGCCGAAATGGACAAAATAACCCTCCAAAGTGAATTGGCATCAGCCAAAGCCACCTATGACGGAAACAAAGCCGAATACGAATACCAAAAAAAGAACTACGAACGTAGCCGGGGGCTTCATGAAAAGGCGCTGATCAGTGATACGGATTATGAACAAGCACTGTATAATTATGAAAAATCGAAAAGCCTGTTTGATAGTAGCAAAGCGGCTCTGGCAAAAGCAGAACGTAACCTATCGTATGCTACCATTACCTCTCCGATTGATGGAGTAGTCATAGATCGTGCAGTAGAAGAAGGACAAACAGTAGCTGCCGGATTCGAAACTCCCACTCTGTTCACCATAGCTGCCGACCTGACACAAATGCAAGTAGTTGCCGATGTAGACGAAGCAGATATAGGTGGTGTAGAAGAAGGGCAACGAGTGAGTTTTACGGTAGATGCTTATCCGAACGATACATTCGAAGGCAAAGTCACTCAAATCCGTCTCGGCTCTACAAGTACCAGCACGACATCCACAACTTCAAGCACAAGCGTAATTACATATGAAGTTGTTATTTCAGCCCAGAATCCCGATTTAAAACTGAAACCTCGTTTGACAGCCAATGTAACCATTTTCACACTGGACAAGCAAGGTGTCCTTAGCGTACCTTCGCGGGCATTACGCTTCACTCCTGAAATTCCGCTTATAGAAAAGGAAGACATCGTAAATGATTGTGAAGGAACTCATAAAGTATGGACTAAAGAAGGTAATACGTTCACGGCACATCCGGTAACAATTGGCATCAGTAATGGTATGAAAACTGAAATCATCAGTGGAATTACGGAAGGTATCCAGGTTATCAGTGAAGCGAATATTGGTAATTCATCTGCTAATGGACAACCGGAGATGAATGCAAATTCGGAAAAAAGTCCTTTCATGCCGGGCCCTCCGGGAAGTAACAAGAAAAAGTAAGTATCATGATAAAGAAAGTAATAGAATTGCATAATATCAAACGTAACTTTCAGGTGGGAGAAGAAACTGTACATGCATTGCGTGGCATTTCTTTTACCATCAATGAAGGCGAGTTTGTCACAATCATGGGAACTTCCGGATCAGGAAAATCGACACTCCTGAATACGCTGGGTTGCCTCGACACACCTACCAGCGGAGAGTACCTGCTGGATGGCATTTCGGTACGAGCAATGAGTAAGTCTCAACGTGCGATTCTGCGTAACAGAAAAATCGGATTCGTGTTCCAAAGCTATAATCTTCTACCTAAAACGACGGCAATAGAAAACGTGGAACTACCATTGATGTACAATGCTTCCGTCAGTGCATCCGAACGTCGCCAACGTGCCATTGAAGCTCTGCAAGCCGTAGGGCTGGGTGATCGGCTGGAACACAAATCGAACCAAATGTCCGGTGGACAGATGCAACGTGTAGCCATTGCCCGTGCATTGGTCAATAACCCGGCCGTGATTCTGGCAGACGAAGCAACCGGAAATCTTGACACACGTACTTCATTCGAAATTTTAGTACTTTTCCAGAAATTACATGCAGAAGGACGTACCATTATCTTCGTTACACACAACCCTGAACTGGCGCAATATAGTAGTCGCAATATCCGTTTACGTGACGGCCATGTGATCGAAGATACTATCAACTCTCATATACTTTCTGCCAAGGAAGGACTGGCCGCATTACCAAAAAATGATGAAGATTAAAACATTACTATCATGAACGGAACCAACTTATTTAAAATAGCTCTACGGGCACTCGCCAACAACAAACTGCGGGCATTCCTGACGATGCTGGGTATCATCATAGGCGTAGCTTCGGTTATCACCATGCTGGCTATCGGACAAGGCTCGAAGAAAAGTATCCAAGCTCAGATATCCGAAATGGGTTCGAACATGATCATGATCCATCCCGGAGGCGATATGCGAGGCGGTGTGAGACGTGATCCCTCGGAAATGCAGACGTTGAAGTTGGAAAACTATGAAAAGCTGTGTGAAGAAACAAACTATCTGTCCGGGATCAGTCCGAATGTTTCCTCGTCGGGGCAGCTTGTGAATGGTAACAACAACTACCCCTCCTCTGTGAACGGAGTAGGTCTTGATTATCTGAAGATTCGACAATTATCGGTAGATAATGGTGAAATGTTTACTGAAGCCGATATTCAAAGTTCGGCCAAAGTTTGTGTCATAGGTAAAACCATTGTCGATAATCTCTTTCCGGACGGAAGTGATCCTGTAGGCAAGGTGATCCGCTTTAGCAAAATACCTTTCCGTGTCGTAGGTGTATTGAAATCTAAAGGATATAACTCAATGGGCATGGATCAGGACGATATCGTACTGGCACCTTATACCACAGTTATGAAACGCTTATTAGCGGTAACCTACCTGCAAGGTATCTACGCTTCCGCTATATCGGAAGATATGACAGACTATGCAACCGATGAGATAACCACTATCTTACGTCGTGAACATAAATTAAAAGATACCGATGAAGATGATTTCACCATTCGTAGCCAACAAGAACTGAGTACGATGCTTAATTCCACTACAGACCTGATGACTACATTACTTGCTTGTATCGCAGGCATATCTCTGGTAGTAGGCGGAATAGGAATCATGAATATTATGTATGTGTCCGTTACAGAACGTACACGCGAAATCGGACTTCGCATGTCGGTTGGTGCCCGTGGCATCGACATTCTCAGCCAATTTCTGATCGAAGCCATCCTCATCAGTATCACCGGTGGTATCATTGGAGTCATCATCGGTTGTGGCGCAAGTTGGATTGTGAAAAGCGTGGCTCACTGGCCTATCTTTATCCAACCCTGGAGTGTATTCTTATCATTTGCCGTATGTACAGTTACCGGAGTATTTTTTGGTTGGTACCCTGCAAAGAAAGCGGCCGACTTGGATCCAATCGAAGCTATACGATACGAATAATGTGATTAAATCACTAAAACAACTATCTTTGCGTGCATGAAAACAATTATCAATAGCCGTACACGTTTCACAGAAGTCTCAACCCACGTTATAGGTTGGGGTATAGTATTCGGATTCCCATTCTTTTTTATCAACCGGGGAGGAGAATCAATTGATTGGATGGGATATCTGCGCCACGTAGGTGTCCCCCTCTCCTTCCTTATTGTATTTTATCTTAATTATTTCATCCTCATTCCCCGTTATTTATTTAATGAACGGCTCCGGGAATATCTGTTGCTAAATTTAGCACTGATCATCCTGATGAGCGGTGGGCTTCACCTATGGCAAAGTTTCGTGTTTTCTAATCATAATCCCGTAAAACCACCCAAGAATATACCGCCCGGGTGGATATTTTTTGTTCGTGACATGTTTTCAATGGTGTTGACAATCGGTTTGGCGGCTGCAATCAAGATGAGTACCCGCTGGGGACAGATTGAAAATGCCCGTAGAGAAGCGGAAAGAAATCGTACGGAAGCTGAATTGAAAAACCTGCGAAATCAATTGAATCCTCATTTCTTACTCAATACGCTGAACAATATCTATGCTTTAATTGCCTTCGATTCGGATAAAGCCCAAATGGCCGTACAAGAACTTAGTAAGCTTCTTCGCCACGTCCTTTACGACAATCAGCAAACCTATGTTTCCTTAGGTAAAGAAATGGATTTCATCCGTAATTATATCGAACTGATGCGTATTCGCCTTTCATCCAATGTGAAAGTTGAGACGTATATAAACATCGACCCGGACAACCGGACGGAGATTGCCCCGCTCATCTTCATCTCTCTCATAGAAAATGCATTCAAGCATGGCATCTCCCCTACTGAACCAAGCTTCATCCGGATTGTTTTCTCGGAAACTAACGGAGAAGTAAAATGTGAGATAACAAACAGCTATCACCCCAAAGCCGAAACGGACAAAAGTGGCTCGGGAATTGGTTTGGAACAGGTAAGCAAACGGCTGGCACTTATATATCCGGGGCGATACAAATGGGAACGTAAAATAAGTGAAGACAAAAAAGAATATTCATCCAAATTAGTGATCAGTATCTAGTAGCAAAAGGCTAAAATTAAATGACATCAAGATACATTTTTTATCACTTGTCATTAGATACCAGTCACTAATCATCAATAATAATTTCTATGATACTCAATTGCGCCATCGTTGACGATGAACCTTTAGCTCTTGACTTGCTTGAAAGCTATGTTCATAAAACTCCATTTTTATCATTAATAGGCAAATATTCCAGTGCAGTCCATGCCATGAAAGAGATCACAGGAAAGAATATAGACTTACTCTTTCTTGATATCCAGATGCCTGAACTTAACGGATTGGAATTTTCCAAAATGGTCGATAAGCATACGCGGATCATCTTCACCACCGCTTTCGATCAATATGCCATAGACAGTTACCGAGTAAATGCACTCGATTACCTATTGAAACCTATATCTTACATTGATTTCTTGCAAGCAGCCAACAAAGCACTGCAATGGTTCGAACTCGTACAAAAGCCTGAAGAAATTGAAAGCATTTTTGTGAAAAGTGATTATAAGCTCGTCCAGGTAGAATTAAGAAAGATTCTCTACATTGAAGGATTAAAAGATTATATCAAAATATATACAGAAGACCAGCCTAAACCTATACTTTCACTGATGAGCATGAAATCGATGGAGGAACTACTTCCCCCCTCTCGATTCATGCGTGTACACCGTTCATTCATTGTTCAGAAAGATAAAATACGCATTATTGATCGTGGACGCATTGTTTTTGAAAAGACATATATTCCGATCAGCGATAGTTACAAAACATCTTTTCAGACATTTCTTGACGAAAGAAGCTAAAAATCGACTGATTTATCGATAAAAAGTCCAGATTTGTCTATTTATATTTGCAAAACTGGTAATTATAACATATCTTTGTTGCGAACAGAAAGGAGTTGTGAAACTCTAAGAGAATAGAATAGTTTAGTTAAGTCTAGTTTAGTTTTTGTGTTGAAGGGCTTCTACCTCAGAGGAGGATCATGAAGCCCTTTTTTATTTGCTGATTTCTAGCTATTCACAAATAACTATCATACCAACAAAAATCCTATCAAACGGACAAGATAAAGTAAGAATTGCAATTTCCTATAACTGAGATACACGTCATATAACTACCGATATAGTCATAGATTCAGTTAACGAGTTCAAGAATAAAAAATTGGTAAGTACTATTGAAGTGAAGAAAGCTAAATAAGAAGGCAGCTTTTCAGACTGCCCTCAATTCGATCATTGATTAATCAATCTTTCCTCCTCAAAACCTTTTAAGGAATAGGAGTAAGAGTGTTTTTAGTTACAGTTTGCACAGGTGAATGTAATCCGTTTGGAAGGTCGTAATAAATCTTTGCACTAAACGAATGTCCACTTTGTGCTCGACCGGCTTCAATGATAGCTCCCTCTATAGCCCCTTCATTTGTAAATGTCGAAATTGTGTAATTCCCTAAAAAGGCATTAGAGGTTACATCAGTCAACGCTACGTGATATTCTCTATAATCAGTCATAATATTATTTATTTCTTTCCTACTCTTTTCCTGGCTTTTCGGAACCCGCCCATAATTAATTTCTGCAAACCTACGATGCGAAGCTAGCAAACCAAAGAAATAAGAACAATTGTGTTTGACGGAAGCATGAAAAAATTTCATGAACAAACAATACATATCAAATAAAAAAGAACATACAATGGTAGCATCTTGAACTTATGGAAAGCTAAATACTTTATTATATGATTGGCAGTCCGCTTTGAATTAACAATATGTCCATTATCTATATTATAATGGAAGTACTAAATCAATGCTTAAGAAATAGACATATAAAACTAATAATATCCTCAAAACAAGAACCTTTTTAACTAAATAATTGTTTTAATATAAACTTAAACTTTTTGTACGGCAGGCCATCTGTGAAGACAGCAGGCCGTTATTATTTTCTACTAAATGAGAGATTATTACAAAAATATCACCTCAACTGTATTATTTTAGTTAATATATCAGTAACTTTGCACCACTATTATATATGATATGAAATGGACGAAAAAGAAGTAAATTTAAATCAACTTCTTATTGATAAATGTCAGAAAGAAGGAATTATAATTGCTTTGGTTGCCATTAATAGGAAAACCAAAGAGATCGAGTTGCCTCAAAGCATAAAAGATAAAGTAAATAATCCCGACTATTATGTTTGCTATTGTCACAAAAATAAGCAAGGGGAATATTGTGTAGAAAAAATAGAGGAAGAATAATGCTATCCTTATCAAACAAGGGGCTTTTTATTAGCCCCCTGTCATTAAACTTTATATTTTTATTTTTGAAGCCGCATGACTATCTAAAAATAAATCTACCTGCTTGGCGTGATGAGCTATATATGCGGCAGGACTTGTATCTCCTGAAGTGCAAATTTCTTCTACTACCTCTGACTTATTTCTGCCTGTTATCAGAAATATGACTTGCTTGGCATTTATTATTGGAGTACCTGTCATAGCAATCCGTCTTTGTCCATTATGCGGATTTAGACTAACTTCATACATATGATCCGAGGATAATAAATTCTCTTGTCCTGGAAAAATAGATGATGTATGTCCATCGTCTCCTGCACCCAACAAAATAAAATCAAATACCGGACATCCATTTTCTGAAGGAACTTGCTTTTCAACAAGCTTTGAATAACGAATAGCCTCTTTCTCCGGTTTAACTTCCCCTTTTATACGAAATACATTTTCGTAGGGAATAGGAACCACACCTAATAGCAATGAACGAATCATGCCATAATTACTATCGGAATTTTCTGGTGGTACACATCGTTCATCGACAAAATAAACTTTCATCCGCGTCCAAGGAGTAATATCTCTATATTCATTCGCCCACAAATCGAACATCAGCGCAGGAGTAGCGCCACCACTAAAAGCGATATTGAAAGTTTTATCGGGTTCATCCGTCATAGATTTAACAAGATGAAGAATCAATGCACGTGCCGTCTCAATGGACGATGGATAAATTAAAGTATTCATAACTCACAATATTGGTCTGTGTTTGTTAAATTTTTACAAGGATTAGTCCACTCTGCACCATGTTCGTGCATCATGGCTTCACTTTCGAGAGGCCCCCATGTACCGGCAGGATAACCATAAAGCGGTGCATCAGGATGATCTTTCCAATATCGAAGAACAGGATCGAAAAAGCGCCAGGAAGCATCTACCGCATCACTACGCGTGAACAGCGTCGGATCACCCTGGATACAATCGTCTATCAAGCGAGCATAGGCATCACCGATAGGTACTCCCCCGAGTTGATTGTAACTGAATTCCATCGTCACTTGTTTCACTTCGAATCCGGCACCCGGAACTTTCATTCCGATCTTCAACACAATGCCTTCGTTGGGCTGGAGACGCAAAATAAGCTTATTGGCACGAGGGCAATGACCTCCTTCACAATGGAACATCTGATGGGGAGTTTCGCGGAAATGAACGACAATCTCCGTTACTTTCGTCGGCATTTGCTTACCGGTACGGATATAGAACGGTACACCGCTCCACCGCCAATTACTAATGCCCAATTTCATGGCAATGTAAGTCTCGGTACGTGATTCAGGGCTCACATTTTTCTCCTCACGATACCCCTTTTTATTACCAGAAGCAGTATATTGACCTCGAACAATATGTTCTTCAAAATCGACTTCTTTTAGTGGTGTCAACGATTCATAGACCTTCACTACTTCATCACGGAAGGTATCGGCATTGAAAACTGCGGGAGGTTCCATAGCAGTCAATGCGACCAACTGGATCAAATGATTTTGTACCATATCCCTCAGCGCACCGGTCGAATCATAAAAACCACCTCTATCTTCTATGCCTAAATTCTCAACAGCGGTTATTTCGATATAATCAATATAATTGCGATTCCATAACGGTTCGAAGATCCCATTGGCAAAACGGAAAGCCAATATATTCTGAGCCGTTTCTTTACCTAAAAAATGATCGATACGATATATCTGATGCTCACCAAAAACCGATGCGTAGATTCGATTCAATTCTCTTGCGGATTCCAAATCGTATCCAAAGGGTTTTTCAACAATGATACGGGCATGGCCACGATTCAAATGAGCTTTTTTGATATGCAAAGGAATTACTCCGTACAAAGATGGAGGGGTGGCCAAATAGAATAACAGATTATCCGGTTCTTTTTCTCCGGTCAGTTCTTCCAAACGTTCACGTAAACGGACATAGCCGGCTTCCTCCGCAGGATCGATCGGAAGGTAGTAAAGATGTTGTGTAAATGCATCCATCCATTCCTTATCCTGATCTTCCGGTTTCACGAATTTCTCTAATTCCGAATAGATATAAGCGCGGTAATCCGTATCGGTATATACCGTACGCCCTACACCTATTATAAAAAAATCTCCCTTCAAACGCTTGTCTTTATATAAAGAATATAATGCAGGCATCAGTTTCCGCTTAGTGAGATCACCTGAAGCACCGAAGATTATCATTACAAACTTATCCATTGTTTTTGATTTTATACGTTATAAGTACCCGATTTCGTATTTCCTCCGTGGCCCGTCCAATTTTCATGGAAGAATTGTCCTCGAAGTTCGTCTTTGCGTTCAAAGGTATGCGCACCGAAATAGTCACGCTGTGCCTGTATCATGTTAGCAGGAAGATCTGCCGAAACCAGTGAATAGAAATAATTCAATGCAGATGAGAAGGCGGGAACAGGAAGCTCCTCACGCATGGCTTGCTCCACCAAACCTTTCCACCCAGGAAGTAATCCCTTGATCTCATCCCGGAAATAAGGAGCAAGAAGTAAATGCTTCGGCTTGTCTTCAGTTTCAAAAGCAGCAGCAATATCGTTCAGGAAAATACTCCGGATAATACATCCCCCGCGCCACATACGAGCAATAGATGATAAATCGAGATTCCAACCGAATGAATCGGACGCTTTCTGTAGTACAGCAAAACCTTGTGCATAAGAAACCAATTTAGAAGCATACAATGCCGCATAAATCTCCTTCACTAATTCAGGTTTGTTGTATACCGCCTGGGTATGTTTGTTAGGGAACTGCCGGGATGCCAATTCACGCAAATCCTTTTGGGCCGACAAACTACGCTCAAAAACCGCAGTTGCTATCAATCCAAGCGGCATGTTCAATTCCATGGCATTGATTACAGACCATTTCCCCGTTCCTTTTTGTCCGGACGAGTCGAGTATCTTGTCCAACAAGTAACCACCGGCCTTATCTTTATGACGCAGAATGTTCGTTGTAATCTCAATCAGGTAGCTACGAAGCTTCCCCTCGTTCCAATGAGCAAAAATATCAGCCATTTCCTCATTATCCAAGTCCAGCAACCTTTTCATTACCCAATATGCTTCGGCAATGAGTTGCATATCACCATATTCGATACCATTATGGATCATCTTCACAAAATGGCCGGAACCTGCCGGACCGACCCAATCACAACAAGGCGTACCGTCCGGTGCCTTTGCAGCTATGCTTTGCAAAATAGGTTTTACCTCCTGCCATGCCGCCACGGAACCTCCAGGCATGATAGAAGCACCATTCAAGGCACCTTCTTCTCCCCCCGAGACACCACTACCGATGAAAAGGAAACCTTTCGATTCGGCCACTGCTACGCGACGGTTGGTATCTTCAAAGTTAGAGTTACCACCGTCAATCAAAATATCACCAGGAGAAAGGTAAGGGAAAAGTTGTTCCATTAGTTCGTCCACTGCACTGCCGGCACGAACCATCATCATAATCTTTCGAGGCAAAGCGATGGAATTTACAAAATCTGCAAGATCAGTAAAACCCTCAATATTAAGTCCCTTGGCACGTCCGTTAATGAAACGTTCTACAACACCTTCTTCTACGCCAGGAACAGTACGATTATAAACTGATACATGCCAGCCTCTACTTTCCAAATTTAAGGCAAGATTTTCGCCCATTACGGCCAAGCCTATCAACCCGATATCTGTTTTATTCTGTATTGACATAATTGTAAGATTTATCTAATAACTTGTTTATATTAACAACAGATACTTTCTGATTTTGTTCAGGTGTTTTAAAGAAAATTGCTACTTTTGTAAAGTTTAAACCAAAATTTATTATGAAGAAGATACACATCGGCTTGTTGCCACGCATTATTATTGCCATTTTGTCAGGAATTGCCATTGGTAATATCTTTCCTGCTCCATTAGTGAGAGTATTTGTAACATTTAATAGTATCTTCGGAGAGTTCCTCAATTTCTCCATTCCTCTTATTATTTTAGGATTAGTCACCATAGCTATCGCTGATATCGGAAAAGGTGCGGGTAAAATGTTGCTTGTCACTGCTCTTATAGCATATGGAGCCACGTTATTTTCAGGGTTCCTTTCATTTTTTACAGGCGCTTCTTTATTCCCTGCGCTTATCGAACCGGGAAAGTCACTGGAAGAAGTAAGCGAAGCTCAAGGCATCCTGCCCTATTTTTCTGTAGGCATTCCCCCTTTAATGAATGTAATGACTGCACTGATACTTGCTTTCACTTTGGGACTAGGGCTTGCCGCACTTAATAGCAATGCACTGAAAAATGTGGCAAGGGATTTCCAAGACATCATTGTGAAAATGATCAGTTCAGTTATTCTCCCTCTCCTTCCGTTATATATCTTCGGCATATTTTTGAATATGACCCATTCCGGTCAAGTATTCTCAATACTTATGGTCTTTATAAAAATCATCGGGGTGATCTTTGTATTGCATATTTTTCTGCTGGTTTTCCAATACTGCATTGCAGCATTATTTGTCCACCACAATCCTTTTAAGCTGTTGGGACGGATGTTGCCGGCTTATTTTACAGCCTTAGGAACACAGTCATCCGCGGCTACCATCCCTGTCACATTGGTACAGACCAAGAAAAACGGAGTATCGGCTGATATTGCGGGATTTGTCATACCGCTGTGTGCCACGATCCATTTATCAGGAAGCACATTGAAAATTGTAGCGTGTGCATTGGCATTGATGATCATGCAAGGTATGCCCTATGACTTCCCACTGTTTGCTGGATTCATTTTTATGCTCGGTATCACCATGGTAGCAGCACCAGGAGTCCCGGGAGGAGCAATCATGGCATCCTTAGGAATTCTACAATCGATGCTCGGATTTGACGAATCGGCTCAGGCATTAATGATCGCACTATACATCGCAATGGATAGTTTCGGAACGGCCTGCAACGTCACAGGCGATGGAGCGATTGCACTGATTATAGATAAACTGATGGGTAGAACAAATAAAAAGACAGAGGAAACGTCCCAATCATAATGGGAGGAGATCAAAAGCCCCATTAATCCCCACCCCTTACAACAACAATGAAACAGTATTGACCGTCATTATGTACACCCTATCGTAAGGGGCAAGAAGACAAAATCTGTCAAGTTCGGTGCAAAGGTGAGCAACATACAGATAGACGGGATCTCGTTCATCAAACACGTCTCTTTCAAGGCATTCAATGAGGGCGCACGTCTGAAAGACTGTATCCGTATGCAGCAGAAGCTGATGAATGTAAGGGTAAGATGTGTGGCTACCGATTCCATATACGCCAATAAT
>ERZ773242.657-NODE-657-length-39483-cov-50.240058_pt1 | contig 39483 bp, 29 predicted proteins | sample MGYA00511077_ERZ773242 | MGnify/ENA primary metagenome ERZ773242 (study PRJEB29015, sample SAMEA2737754) | human gut metagenome | biome: human gut; feature: human-associated habitat; material: faeces | place: China | collected 2012 ... | reverse complement strand
GACTGGCTGAAAGAACGGACGAATATAGATATCTGCACCACCATTCTGGGATTTACCCAAAGAGGCGGCCGTCCCGGGGCCAGAGACAGCATTTTGGCATCCCTCCTCGGCGCGGCAGCCGTAAAAGCCCTCTTAGATGGGCAAATTGCTTCCCTTATCGGAATGAATAAGGGGGAAATCCGTATTCTGCCGTACAGCGAGGCGGCGAAAGAAAAAAAGATATTCAAAAAGGGTCTCTATACCTTGGCAAGCATACTGGGCTCCGCACAGGATGAGGGAGATATAGCGGAAAGCGGACTGTAGGGAATATATTGAATATGCGAATGTGTGATAAATGTGTGATATTATATAATCTGATGAATATAAAGTGCGAAGCTTAGTACTTATTTTTTATTAGGGTATGGAAAGGATAGGAACGTGAAAGTAGTTATATTAGCAGGTGGGTTTGGAACGAGAATCAGTGAAGAGAGCCAATATAGGCCAAAACCAATGGTTGAAATTGGAGGGCAACCGATCCTTTGGCATATCATGAAGATTTACTCTCATTTCGGGTATAATGAATTTATTATTTGTGCCGGATACAGGCAGCATATGATTAAGGAATATTTTGCTGATTATTTTCTCCATACATCAGATATTACTTTTGATTTTACCGGGGGCAAAGATGATGTGATTGTCCACCACAACTCTTCAGAGCCATGGAAAGTAACTGTGGTGGATACAGGGCTGAACACCATGACTGGTGGGCGTATCAAAAGAATTCAAAAATACGTGGATAATGAGTCGTTCATGCTTACCTATGGAGATGGAGTAAGTAATGTAAATATTGATAAATTAGTAAAATTTCATAAATCGCATAGCAAGATCGCCACGCTGACTGCGGTCAATGTAGGACAGCGTTTTGGTGTGCTGGGGATTAATAATGATGATATCATTACATCTTTCAGGGAGAAAAAGGATAATGATGGAGCATCCATCAATGGGGGGTTCATGGTTTTGGAACCAGAGGTTTTTGATTATATAGATGGTGATGATACCGTTTTTGAGCAAAAACCGTTGGAAAAAATGGCTGAGAAAGGACAGCTTATGGCGTTCCGTCATGGAGGCTTTTGGCAGTGCATGGATACGCAACGGGATAAGATGCAGCTGGAAGAAATGTGGAAAACAGGAGAAGCACCGTGGAAATTATGGTAAAAGGACTGGAATTTTTTAATGGAAAGCGTATTTTTATTACCGGACATACCGGGTTTAAGGGAACATGGCTCTGTAAAATTCTGGAGATGGCCGGTGCTGAAGTGACCGGCTATTCATTACCGTCTCCTACAATAGAAGGGGAAAAGTTTTTTATATCCTCTGGTGTGAGTTCGCATATAAATTCGGTAATGGGCGATATCTGCGATTTTACATTTATGAAAAAAATATTTGAACAGGCGCAGCCGGAAATTATAATACACCTTGCTGCGCAACCTTTAGTACTTGAAAGTTATAAAGATCCTGTGGGAACATATTCGACAAACGTTATGGGAACGGTGCATATTCTGGAATGTCTCCGCCGGGGAACGAGCGCGAAATCTTTTTTGAATGTGACTACGGATAAAGTGTATAAAAATAATGAATGGGTATGGGGTTATCGAGAAGAGGAGCCTTTAGATGGTTTCGACCCGTATTCAAACAGTAAAAGCTGTTCTGAACTGGTGACGCATAGTTATAAAAATAGCTTTTTTTCAGATGGAAAAATAGCGATATCAACGGCAAGGGCAGGTAATGTTATTGGCGGAGGAGATTTTGCTGATAACCGTATTATTCCCGATTGCATCCGTGCCGCATATAGAAAAGAAGAAATTAAGGTCCGAAATCCTTGTTCAATTAGACCTTATCAGCATGTCTTGGAGCCTTTGTATGCTTATTTGATGATTTGCAGGGCACAATATGAAAATGGGAAGTATGCCGGATACTATAATGTGGGGCCGGATGACTGTGATTGTATAACAACGGGGGATTTAGTCACTTTGTTTTGCCATAAATGGGGAGACGGATTGCATTGGAACAATCAATCCAAGGAAAATTCACCGCATGAAGCAAATTTTTTAAAGCTTGATTGTTCTAAACTGAAATCAGTTTTTGGGTGGAAACCCCGCTGGCATATTGATCAGGCTGTTGAAAAAACGGTGGAGTTGGCGAAAATTTACCGGAAAAATGAGGGCATTGCTACATGTATGGAAAAGCAAATTGAAGAATTTATGTCAACGGGAGAAAAATGATGACAAAAAAGGAACTGCATGATCAAATTCTTGAATTGGTAAAAAAATATTGTGATACATATCATAACCAAGAAACACAATTTAAACCGGGAGACAGGATTCCATATGCGTCCCGTGTGTACGACCATGATGAAATGATGAACCTTGTGGACAGCGCACTTGAATTTTGGCTGACAGCGGGAAGGTATACTGCTCAGTTTGAAAGAGAATTTGCCAAGTATCTGGATGTAAAGTTCTGTTCTCTTGTAAATTCAGGTTCTTCTGCAAATCTTTGTGCATTTATGGCGCTAACTTCCCCTTTGCTGGGGAATCGGGCTATCCGGCGCGGAGATGAAGTGATTACAGTGGCAGCCGGATTTCCGACGACTGTGGCTCCTGCGATCCAGTATGGTGCTATTCCCGTTTTTATTGATATTACCATCCCCCAGTACGATATAGATGTCAGCAGACTGGAAGAGGCTTTTTCAACTAAGACCAAGGCTGTTATGGTCGCACATACATTGGGGAATCCATTTGACATAGCTGCTGTAAAAGCATTTTGTGATAAACATAAGCTTTGGCTTGTGGAAGATAATTGTGATGCGCTCGGTTCTAGATATACCATTGATGGGAAAGAAAAGTTTACCGGTACTATTGGCGATATTGGCACTTCCAGTTTTTATCCGCCTCACCATATGACTATGGGTGAAGGTGGAGCCGTATATACGAATAATCCGCTGCTGAATAAAATTATTCGTTCATTCCGTGACTGGGGAAGAGACTGCATCTGCCCGCCGGGACGTGATAATTTCTGTGGACATCGTTTTGATCGTCAGTATGGAGAGCTTCCCCTAGGTTATGATCATAAATATGTATACTCCCATTTTGGCTATAATCTGAAAGCAACGGATATGCAGGCAGCTGTCGGATGCGCGCAGCTAAAAAAGTTTCCGTCTTTTGTAGAACGCCGTCGCCATAATTTTGAGCGAATGCGCGCTGCATTGGAAGATGTGCAGGATAAATTTATTTTGCCGGTTCCATGCCCTCATTCAAAGCCAAGTTGGTTTGGCTTTCTTCTTACTTGTAAAGAGGGGGTCGATAAGGTTGCTGTGACACGTTTTGTAGAAGCGCATGGAGTGCAAACACGAGCCCTTTTTGCCGGAAATTTGATTAAACATCCTTGCTTTAATGAAATGCGCGCATCCGGCAAAGGGTATAGAGTCGTTGGAGAATTAACAAATACAGATCGTATCATGCGGGATACTTTTTGGGTGGGACTTTATCCTGGAATGACTGATGAGAAAATTGATTACATGGCTAAGGTAATTAAAGATTCTGTGAAATAGGAGAGTAAACGAAAATGGGAAACAGATTTCTTCTTGACTGTACTTTGCGTGATGGCGGATATGTTAATGACTGGTAATTTGGTCATGATAAGATTATTGAGATTTTTGAACGTCTTGTGAGCTCTGGTGTTGATTATATTGAAGTCGGTTTTTGGGATGACCGTCGCCCTTTTGATATAAACCGTACGATCATGCCTGATACCCGGGCTGTCAATAAAATATTTGCAGGTTTGGATAAGGGAAATTCCATCATCTTGGGAATAATTGATTATGGAGCATGCGGCATAGATCTATTCAGCCGTGTAAGGATACATTTCTTGATGGAATCCGCGTTATTTTTAAAGACCATCTGATGTATGAAGCCCTTGCTTACTGCAAGCAACTAAAAGATTTAGGATATAAAGTGTTTGTACAGGTGGTATCAGTTACGACATATACTGATGAGAAGCTGAAGGAATATGCGGAACTGGTTAATTCCGTAATGCTGTATGCTAATTCAATGGTAGATACGTATGGTTTATTGGATGCAGATCATCTTATGCATATTTTCAGTGTTTTGGATAAATATCTTAATAAAGAGATTAAGGTCGGTTATCATGCCCATAACAATTTTCAGCTTGGTTTTGCGAATGTTGTGAGATTTTTGGGATGTGGTACAGAAAGGGGCATATTGGCAGATGGAACTCTGTATGACATGGGAAAGAGTGCTGGAAATGCAGCGACTGAACTTTTAATTTCTCAATTTGATTTAGGCGTATTTAGGAGATGTTATCATGCTTATCAGAGTAGCAGATTATATTGCTGAATTGCTGAAAGAACATGGGATTAATACCGTCTTTACTGTTGTTGGTGGTGGAGCTATGCATCTGAATGATGCATTTGGAAAACGAGAGGATTTTACTATTATCCATGTTATTTTTAAAGACCATCTGATGTATGAAGCCCTTGCTTACTGCAAGCAACTAAAAGATTTAGGATATAAAGTGTTTGTACAGGTGGTATCAGTTACGACATATACTGATGAGAAGCTGAAGGAATATGCGGAACTGGTTAATTCCGTAATGCTGTATGCTAATTCAATGGTAGATACGTATGGTTTATTGGATGCAGATCATCTTATGCATATTTTCAGTGTTTTGGATAAATATCTTAATAAAGAGATTAAGGTCGGTTATCATGCCCATAACAATTTTCAGCTTGGTTTTGCGAATGTTGTGAGATTTTTGGGATGTGGTACAGAAAGGGGCATATTGGCAGATGGAACTCTGTATGACATGGGAAAGAGTGCTGGAAATGCAGCGACTGAACTTTTAATTTCTCAATTTGATTTAGGCGTATTTAGGAGATGTTATCATGCTTATCAGAGTAGCAGATTATATTGCTGAATTGCTGAAAGAACATGGGATTAATACCGTCTTTACTGTTGTTGGTGGTGGAGCTATGCATCTGAATGATGCATTTGGAAAACGAGAGGATTTTACTATTATCCATAATCATCATGAACAGGCATGTGCTATGGGTGCGGAAGGTTTCGCAAAAAAAAATGGAAAAATGGCAGCTGTATGTGTGACGACTGGCCCTGGAGGAACAAATACTCTTACCGGTATTTTGGGGGCATTTCAGGATAATATTCCAATGATAGTAATTTCCGGACAGGTAAGATATTCAACAACTGTAGAATTTACGGGGTTGGCGCTCAGACAGTTTGGTGAGCAGGAATACTGTATTGTTCGTACAGTAAGTCCAATGACTAAGTATGCCTATATGATTAAAGATCCGTCCGAAATCAAATATCAGGTAGAAAAAGCAATTCATATTGCTACTCATGGCAGAAGAGGTCCGGTATGGATTGATGTGCCTCTGGATATTCAAGGTGCTTCAATTAACACTGATGAATTAGTAGGATTTACTCCGAAAAAGAGCAAAATTGATTATAGACCCTTCGCTCAGATGGTTTTGAATAAATTGAAAGAAGCGAAGGCACCACTTATTTTAGCAGGGGCATCTATTCGCGACTCAGGAGCCTATGATTCTTTTAAATCCGTAATTACGAAACTGCAGATTCCTATTGTATCTCCTACCTGTGTGGCAGATATCATGCCTTTGAATAATGATCTATATTTCCAGAATTTTGGTATTGTTGGCGGACGTACAGGTAATTTCCTAGTACAAAATGCGGATGTTATCTTTGCGATGGGGTGCAGACTTTCTTTTAATCAGATTGGTTTTAATTATCAGTGCTTTGCTCCACAAGCGTATATCGTAGATGTAGATGTAGATGCAGAAGAGCTGAAAAAGCCTACACTTCACATTGACATGCCGATTCATGCGGATTTGAATGATTTTCTCCGGGCTACTGATGGATTATTGAATAAACCTTGGAAAAGAAAGACTAAATGGTTTAAGTATGCAAATGAATTGAAAGAAAAATTTAGTCTGGATAGACAGATTCATTGCCAGGGTGGTGTGAATCCTTATGTATTCATCAAAAAGCTGATGGATGCGTTACCAGATGATGGAGTGGTAGTAACTGGTAATAGCTCTGGTAGTGCTTTTGCGCTGCATTATGGCATCCCTAAGAAAAATCAGAGGCTCTTTGGCAACCGGAACTGCGGTAGTATGGGCTATGATCTTCCGGCAGCTATTGGCGCGGCAGTTGCACATAAAAAGATGGTTGTATGCCTTACTGGTGACGGAAGTCTGCAGATGAATCTGCAGGAGCTTCAGACCATGATCCATTACAATATCCCGATCAAGCTGATTGTCTATTGCAATAATGGCTATATGGGGATCGTACGTACCCAAAGAAAATTTTTTGATAGTAGATTAACCGGATGCACAGCAGAAACAGGGATTGATTTTCCCGATCTGAAAAAATTGTCAGATGCATTTGGTATTCCCTATACCAGGATTGATGAAAACGAAGAAATTGATAAAGTGCTTCCGGATTTCCTGAATCAGCCTGGGTATGGAATTTGTGAGCTTAAGGAAGATTCTTCTCAGGGACCGGCATTTAAAACTACCAGCCAGAAACTGGATAGTGGAGAAATTGTTTCTGCGCCTCTGGATAGATTGGAACCGGCATTGTCTGAAGAAGAATATAAGAAATATAGATACTTTAATAAAGAAAACTGAAAGGAAGATATATGCATAAACGAAAAATCTGTATTATAACAGGGACGCGAGCTGAATATGGCAGATTATATGGCCTTATGAAATTGATTCAGAAGGATGAAAATCTTACACTTCAAATTTTAGCTACTGGTATGCACTTGTCCCCGGAATTTGGACTGACCTATAGGGAAATTGAAAAAGATGGCTTCACTATTGATGAAGAAGTAGAAATGATTCTTTCCAGTGATACACCGGTAGGTGTATCAAAATCAATTGGCCTTGGCATTATTGGTTACGCAGATTCCTATTATCGGCTAAAGCCAGATCTGGTTGTAATTCTAGGAGATAGATATGAAGCGATTGGAGCTGCAATTGCAGCGATGGTAGCTAATATTCCTATTGCTCATATTCATGGTGGAGAAATTACTGAAGGCGCTATTGATGACAGTATTCGTCATTCTATCACGAAAATGTCTAGCCTTCATTTCGTATCTGAACCGGAATATAGGAGACGAGTTATTCAACTGGGGGAGAATCCTGAGCGTGTATTTCTTGTAGGAGCTCCAGGGAATGATAATATTGTTAATATGGAGTGTATCTCTAAAGAAAAGCTCAATGAATTTATTAAATTTAATCTTACGGATAAGTTTTTTCTGGTTACCTACCATCCTGTAACAATCCAAGCCGATACAAAGGATGATTCGATCCTTGAATTATTCAAGGCCTTAGATCAATTCCCTGATTACAAGCTTCTATTTACTAAGGCAAACAGCGATGCCGGTGGACGGGATATTAATAAGAAAATTGATCAATATGCGTATCAGAATCCGAATCGTGTACATGCTGTTACTTCTATGGGGGAATTGAACTACTTGAGCGCCATGTCCTATTGCTCTGCTGTTATCGGAAATTCATCCAGTGGTATTCTGGAGGCACCGATTTTTCATAAGCCAACTGTCAATATTGGGAACAGGCAAACCGGTCGTAACCGTACTCCGTCAATACTGGACTGTGATGAAAATTCTGTTCATATTGCTACAGCAATCAAAAAAGCAGTGTCTCCTGGTTTTAAAGAAGCAGTTGAAAAATCTCATATTCCATTCTCTGATGGTAAAGTTGCCGATCGTATTTATGAAGTTATTAGACTTGTTAACTTGGAAGGATTGCCAGATAAGAAGTTCTATGATATCTAATGGAGGTAAAATTCATGTCCAGCCATGTATATGTTATTGCAGAAGTAGGATGTAATCACAATGGTTCTCTTGAATTAGCTAAGAAAATGACTCGCGTGGCTTCAAAAATGGGAGTTGATTGTGTCAAATTCCAGATGTTCAAGACGGAAAATCTTATGACTCAGTATGCGCCTAAAGCAAAGTACCAATTGACTACTACTGATAAAAGTGAAAGTCAGTTTGATATGACGAAGAAGTTGGAACTTGGAGTTGAGGATCATATTGAATTAGTTAAAATCTGTAAAGAATGCGGAGTAGATTATTTTGCGACCCCCTTTGATTCTGATAGTCTTCATCTGTTGATTAACAAATGTAACCTGAATATGATTAAGATCCCATCTGGGGAAATTACCAATGCACCATTTCTTCTGGAAATTGCACAGATGCATAGACCGGTAATTTTATCCACCGGGATGAGTACACTTGGCGAAATTGAGGATGCGCTCAGTATTCTGGCATATGGCTATCTACGTAATGATTTACCCCGTTCTATAGATGACGTTAAAGAATTTTATTTTACAGATGAAGCACAGGCAGCTTTACAGAAAAATGTAAGTCTGCTTCATTGCACGACTGAATATCCCGCTCCATCTGAATCAGTTAACCTGAAATGTATGGAAACTATGGCTCGTGCATTCCATTTACCGGTAGGCTATTCGGATCATACTGAGGGGATAGAGATTTCAATGGCTGCCGTAGCATTAGGGGCGACTATTATTGAAAAACATTTCACTTTGGATCGTTCTTTACCGGGACCCGATCAGAAAGCCTCAATTGAGCCGAATGAATTAAAGGCTATGGTTAATGGAATTCGCATGATTGAAAAAGCAATCGGTGACGGTATTAAGATTCCGTCCGTTGCTGAACGTAAAAATATGGCTATTGCCCGTAAGAGCATTGTTGCAAAAAAAATCATTAAAAAAGGTGAACTATTAACACCGGAAAATCTTACGGAAAAACGTCCAGGAGATGGTACATCACCGTTCTATTACTTTGATATGGTTGGAACTGCGGCGAGTAAGGATTATGAGCCGGATGAGAAAGTGTTTGTTAAATGAGAAAACCAGTAGTTCTTATTGGAGCCGGCAGACATGCATTAACAGTGCTGGATATCATGCTTGAACAGAATATGGAAGTTCTTGGTATGCTGGATCCTGATACATCAAAACATGGAACAAAAATTTTGGGAGTTACGGTTTTAGGGGATGATTCTTATATCGATCATTTTGACCCGAAAGACGTTGAATTGGTTAATGGTGTAGGTTCAATTGGGTCCACCAGATTGAGAAAAAAACTGTTTCTTCACTTTAAGTCGTTGGGATATCGTTTTAGCAATGTAATTGCTCAAAGTGCTATTATTTCTCCCAACGCGATTTTGGGAGAAGGAATCCAGCTTATGGCAAATGCCATCGTTTATGCAGGTGTTAAGCTGGGGGATGATACCATTGTCAATACGAAAGCAAATATCAGTTGTGAATCTATCATTGAGGATCATGTACATATAGCTCCTGGTGCAATCGTTAGCGGGGGAGTCCATGTTGGAGAAGGCAGTCATATTGGTACAGGGGCAATTATCATTCAAAATATTCAAATCTATCCTGAAACAATTTTAGGGGCGGGTGCGGTAGTTACTCAAGATATAGAAACTTCTGGAGTATATATTGGTGTTCCAGCACGGAGATTAAATAAATGAAGAATTGGAAAAAGTGTCTTGTGAGCGAAGCATCATCGATCATTTCTGCGATCCGGGTTATTGATTTAACGGAAGCTAAGATTGCTGTGATTGTTGATGACGATAATCATCTAAAAGGGACTGTAACAGATTATGATGTCCGAAAAGCGATACTGGCTGGTGGAGATCTTCATAAAAATGTACAGACAATCATGAATATTACTCCCAAAAAACTTGGAGTTGGTGCTGATGAAAATACGATACTCAGTGAGATGCTGGGGAAAGCGGTACGTCAGCTTCCTCTTGTTGATATGGATGGCAGAGTTGTGGATATTAAAATTTTAAGTGATTTTAATGATAATGCCAGTGAAAAGGATAACCCGGTTCTTCTGATGGCTGGTGGTCTTGGAACGAGACTGCGGCCATTAACCAACTCTTGTCCAAAGCCTCTTCTCAAGATAGGAAACAAACCGATTCTTGAAATTATTGTTGAAAATTTTATTCAGGAAGGGTTCCGGAATTTCTTTATCTCTGTAAATTACAAGGCGGAAATGATTGAAGATTATTTTGGAGATGGCTCTAAGTGGGGAGTTAGCATTCAGTATTTGCATGAAAATAAACGCCTCGGTACGGCTGGCGCTATGAGTCTTCTTCCTAAAGGAATCACAAAGCCAATTATTGTGATGAATGGCGATCTTCTTACAAAAGTAAATTTCTATCAGCTTCTGGAATTTCACACAAAACATCATGGTGCAGCGACTATGTGTGTTAGGGAGTATACTTATCAAATTCCTTTTGGGGTTGTCCGCTTTGATGACTGGAAAATTACTGAGCTGGTTGAAAAGCCAAAAACTACTGAATTTGTGAATGCCGGAATCTATGTTGTAAGTCCGGAGGTTTTTTACGGCTTGAAAGAAAATGAATATATTGATATGCCAGACATCTTTCAGCAGCTGATTGAAAGAAAAAAGTCTACTTCTCTGATTTTTCCTATCCGGGAATACTGGCTTGATGTAGGGCGATTGGAAGATTTTGAACGTGCACAGGCTGAAATTAATGAATTGATTTAAACAGAGGTTTTCCATGAAAAAAGCAATCGTGACTGGTGGGATGGGATTTGTTGGTATGAATCTTATTCTTGAGCTTTTAAAAAAAGATTATTTCGTATACGTGATTACCCGCCCAGGATCTGGACATAATGACAGAATTCAAGATAGTGATTCTCTGAGGAAAATTGCTCTTGATATACACAATTTTCAGGAACTGCCAAATTATATTAACGAATCTTGTGATATTTTTTTTCATTTGGCCTGGCAGGGACAGCATAATGATTATGGGACCCAGCGTGAAAATATTGACTTTACCATTAATGCTGTTAAAGTTGCTGCTACTTTGGGGTGCAAACGAATTGTATCTACCGGTTCTCAGGCTGAGTACGGAATCTGTGAACACTTAATTACAGAAGATAGTGTTCTTTCTCCGATTACCGCTTATGGCGCAGCTAAAGTTGCTGCTTGTTTTATGAGTCGGACTTTAGCTTCCGATCTTCATATAGAATGGGTTTGGGGACGTATTTTCAGTATTTATGGGAAGTATGAGCCTCCTACTACTTTGATTTCTTATCTGGTTTCTATGCTGAAGGAAAGGAAAAAACCAGAACTAAGTACAGCAGTTCAGTTTTGGGATTATCTTTATTCAGAAGATGTAGGGAGGGCACTCTTGGCTCTGGCAGAGTCCGGTCAGTCCGGTGAAATTTATAATATTGCCAATGGAGATTACAAGTCTTTAAAAGAATTTACGGAGGAAGTAAGAACCTTAATTGCGCCGGAAATAACAATTCAGTATGGTGCAAAATCATTCAATGGAGTGACATTGAAACCTTCTGTGGAAAAAATTTATAAGGATACTGGGTGGAAGGCGGAAGTTTCATTTATTGATGGAATTCGAAAAGCATATTTGTAACTATCTTGTAATCATGAGGAATAAAACACTGTTTCAGAAAACCTTTCAAAAATTTCAGAATGATCCTGACAAAAAGCTGTGGATAATTTGGTCAGTCTTATTGGGTTTAGTTTTCATGTTGACTAGATTGCTGTTTTTGGATGCCGATTTGCCGCCCTATGGAATAGCATTTTATTCTCCGATTGATGAAGGTGTTTATGGAGAACTTGCTCTTAATTATATTAATTATGGGACTATTGATCCGAATCAGGTGTTGAATGGACTTCAATTTAAAATAACAGGGCAAATGATTAACAATGTAATGGGGAATCTGGCTGTGTGGGTCGGTCTGGTTACATTAGGGGATAATTATTATGGTTTTCGGGTTCCTTATGTGGTGGTTAATTTAATCAATACGGGACTTTTTATCTTAATTTTGAATACGCTCAGAAAGGTTTATGGAAAGAATGTCAAAAATGATGTGACTGCGTTATTAGCTGTTGTTACATATGTTGTTTTTGATTTTATATTCATCATGTCTGGACGTGTTGTCGAACCCTCCGCAATCAGGACTATTTTTGTATTGACAGCTTTCTTGATAGTCTTGTGTGTCCGTAATTATGTACTAAAAGGGTTGGCCTTAGGAATTGTTATCGGGGTTGCTATTGCTTTTGTATATTTAACTAATACATTCCTGTTACTAGCTGTTTTCTTGTGGTGCCTATTGCTAATCTGGAAAGAAGGAATAAAAATTGGTGCGAGAGTTTTTATTGCCTGTGCAATAGGTTTTTTTATTATGTTTATTTGTGGGGAACTTTACTATTATTTGACTTGGAATAGAGGGATTATTGCCAGTGCACTGGAAACACTGGTTTCTTTCAGCAATAATGAAAGTGGACAATATAATGTGGGCGGATTAAAGTTGTTAATCAAACATGCGGCGAAATTTTTGTCTGCAAATTCTGTGCTATATAATCTTCCTATTTTTTATATATTTATCGTTTGCAGTGGGTTATCTTTTAAACGTATCGTTAATGATGAAAATATAGCATTTGCTTTCAGTGTATTAGTAGCTTTAGGGATACAGACACTTGTAACAGAAGATTATATTGTTCGTAAATTTGTAATGATATACCCGATTGTCTGGGTGGTGATGTATTATTTTTATCTAATCCGGACAGAATTTAGAGAAAATATATGTCATTTGAATATCAGTCATTTAAAACTAATGACACTTTTGATTTGTGGAGGAATTATTGTCTTTAGACTTTTTGTTGTAAGAGATGGGTCAATTTATGATTTTTCCCATGTTGATAAACTGGTTGTAGAATTTGGTTTATTTTTGGTTTTTGTGGATACATTTATTAGTATGGGAACCAGAACGAAAGCAATGGGGACATCAAATGGATTGTATCCGTTTTCTGCGTCTTTACTTATTGTGCTGCTTTCCGGTGCATTTCTTGTTAATGTGACAATGGGGCTTCGGCATATTTATGGTAGTCCAACATTTACTGATAAAGCTATCATGATTGCTCTAAATGATTATAATGGAAAATATCTCCTTGGTGAGTATGGCGGCGTGTATTCTTTGTATAACGCTACAAAGCCAGTAGTCAATGATCGTGAGCAACTTGCGGAATACATATCAAAGGATAAAAATCTACTTTATTTTGATTATGCAGATGATTATATTGGAAGCATGCGTGAATTTTGGGATAATGATATGTTTTATGGATATGATTATACGGTAGTTCCTCTTGTAAGGTATGATAGAGACTTTCAGGTTTATGGATCCAAAAGACCGGTAGGGCTTTTGCGGAGGATTTCTAAGGCCAAAGTTGACGTTTATTATGAGGATCTATATGCTTATTATCATAATATATATATAATAGTTTGCAAAATAGCAGGTACACAAGGAGATCCTAAAGATAATGTTTACCAGTTGAATGAAGAACCGTTAGAAAATTTTGACCTTAAGCGCTGGGAGGTAGAGGCAATTCGACATGGGTGTTTTAACTATTATCGAGAATTGAGAACGAATGGATTAAATGAGTTTTCTTATCAGCAAGCTTATAAGAAAAAACAGGAAATTTTATCTAAAATTAAAGAGATAAGGAAGATTAAGATATGATGCAGATGAAAAAAATCAGTATTCTTATCCCCTGTTACAATGAAGAGGGAAATGTAGAAAAAATGTATACAGCTGTTACACATGAAATGCAAAAGCTTAATCAGTATACATATGACATTTTTTTTATAGATAACAAGTCTCTTGATCATACGGAAGATGTACTTCGTTCTATTGCAAAAAGAGACAAGGATCACGTGCGGGTTATTTTTAATTTACGAAATTTCGGTCCTAACCAATCGGGTGCTTATGGTTTTTTTCAGACGGATGGAGATGCTAGTATTTGCTTAGCTTGTGATTTTCAGGATCCGCCGGAACTTATTCCCCAATTTATCAAAAAATGGGAAAATGGAGCAAAAGTTGTTTGGGGACAGAAGGTTTCTAGTAATGAAAGTCGTCTAATGTGGCATATCCGCAGCCTCTATTATAAAATCATTAAGGAATTTTCCAGTATCAAGCAGTATGAGCAGGTTACCGGATTTGGATTGTATGATAGGCAGGTAGTTCAACTCATGAAAAAAATGGGTGATCCTGTACCAAATTTCAGGAACTTGGTTCCTGAAATGGGATTCGATATCGAATTTATTCGTTATGAGCAGCCAGCACGTAAATGGGGTGTATCCAGTTACAATTTGTATCGTTATATTGATGCAGCACTGTCTTCCCTAGTTAATACGTCCAGAGTTCCTTTGAGACTTGCTGTTATTGGCGGTTTTTTGATTGGGTGCCTGAACTTTTTAATAGGTTTTATTTATTTGATTTTAAAACTTATTTTCTGGGATAACTTCTCTATGGGGTTGGCTCCTATTCTAATTGGGATATTCTTCCTGGGGGGGGTTATTTTGAGTTTCATTGGCCTTTTGGGAGAATATATTGGAGAAATACTTCTGCGAGTAACTAATAGGCCGCTTGTTATTGAACGCGAAAGATTAAATTTTAATAATGAAGAAAAACAATAAACTATTATCAGATATTGTTCTTAAATGGTTCCCTTGGACTGCAGTAATTTTTAGAATGTTTCCTTGGTTAATGCAGTTTATTAATTTCTCTATGGTAGGAATCATCAATTTATTTTTGTCTTATCTTATCTATGTAAGCTGTCTATACATAGGTCTTCATCACCAGATTGCTAACCAGATTGCATTCTGGTTAACTGTTTTGAATGGCTATATTCTGAATAAGTTTTGGGTTTTTCAAAAGGGGAAAAGTGGAAAGGCTAAAGTGGAAGCAATCAAGTATTTTTTTCTGTACGGAATTAACTTTGTAATGGGCATTTTCTTGCTTTACTTGTATGTGGATGTATTACACTGGAACAAATACTTGGCACCAATTATTTCTATCCCCATTACAGTTCCTATGAATTATCTACTCAATAGGAAGTGGGTATTTCCTGAACGGTACCCAAAGAAAAGTGAAGGCTGATTATGAAAAGATCAAGAAATCCAATCATTGATTTGATGCGTTTTGTATTTATTATTTGCGTTGTTCTTCATCATGCTATATTATTTCGTCCTCGCATTATGGCCGGATATATTGGAGTAGAGTTTTTCTTTATTGTTTCTGGATGGCTTATGATGAAAAAGCTTGCCGCATACACAGGTGAAATAGATGTAGGTACGTATACATTTCAGTTTATAAAACATAAATTATCAGCCTTTTATATAGAGTTGCTGGTTTCTTCTATATTTGGACTAATTGCAATGCAGGTATTTAACTGGCAGGGAATGAAAGCGCTGGGAGCCGCTTTTGTTTATCTGATGGGGGATTTTGCTCTGCTCCAGATTTGGGGATTCCCTGTCTACTCTGCAACTGGAGTTGTATGGTTCCTTTCAGCCATGGTGAGTGCTGCTTTAATCATGGTTCCTTTGGCTTTAAAACTTGAGAAAATATTTAATTATGTATTAGCACCGGTTTTGGTGCTGTGCATTTCAGGAACTTTGATCAGTCAAATTGGCTATATTGGAGTAGTGTTGGAGCCTGCTATGGGGGGCTGGATTCATTGGGGACTGTTGCGTGCTATTGCAGATATGTCTTTGGGGTGCATTGCTTACGAAGGGACTATGGCGATAAGAAAAATGAAAGTGAATGAAAAGTATTCCTTGCTATTGCACTTTATCGAAATAGGGGGATATCTTGGTACGTTGACTATTGCCATTATTGAACCGGATAGTTCCAAGGGCGATTTTATTATGGTATTTTTGTTGGGTGTTAGTGTCATGGTATCTTTTGCAACAACTGGCTCTGAAATATCTTATCGTTTGGCTTTGCTTTTTAATAATTTGGGGAAATTCAGCTTGTTCATATTCCTGAATCATTTTTATATTGCTCACGTATTATCTTTGTATGTATCTCAGTTTTCTACCAAGCAGCTAGATATAATTTATGCAATCGCCATCTTGATACTATCATTGCTTGCTCTTTTTGTTTCAAGGAAAATTAGGGGAAAAGTTTTTAAAATACTTTGAGTGATTAGATATAAGCTGGCACTGTTGGGAAATTAAAATGGAAAGTTTACCTTTTATATGGATTATCAGCAGGGGATTTATTGGTGGCGCATATTGTAGTTTTGGATAAGATCTTGGAGTGGGGTGTCGCTATCTTTTATTGTGCTTGTTGCAGCTTAGAAGGTTTTCTCTGTTTTTGAACTGGACTGTAGGAGATTTATTAGTGCTAATGGAGTAGATATCCTATGGGAACATGCGATTTATAATGATTTGATTTTACATTCTTGGGCTGTTATTTATATTAACTAGAAGCTGTATTATCCTACACTATTTGATTTATTGCTTCCTTTGGGCTTAATTTCAAGTATTTTAGATTTAGGATAGGGCTTGGTTGCTTCTTATTGTACCTTTGCCATATGGATATATGATGGATGGGCATTGGTTTTTATTGTTAGTCATGTAAAAGAAAAGCTTATCAATTTTAATGGTTTTGTAGTTTTTTACAGTTTAAGTTTTACTAGGCATGATTATTCCAGTTTTTACAACTATTTATTAACTGTCGAATATGCAAACAGGTATCCTATGGGATGTCCGATCAGAACAATTTTTGATTCTATCACTTTTTCGTATTTTTCTTTTTTGAGGGGGGCTTTAGGATTGCTTATGATGTTAGAGTTTATGTTGTATCTTATAAGTTTTCCTCTTGGTAAAGACGGAAAGGTGGCTGTCAGATAAGCAGTTTGCATTTCTAATTTAAATAGGGTGTTATCGCTCATCCCATTATATTTTTTCTTACTAGTGTGAGTTAGATTTCATAAGGCGTGTCTGATGTAAATCTTTTATATTTTAATTTATGGATGGTGACTCGAAGGGAGTATTGCAATGTGTATCCATAGAAAATATATCTATTTGTCAGCTCTTGTATATTTGTCCATTCCCTTATACCTGTTTCTGCTGTCATGGCTCCATATATATTATGGGGCTTTTTGTACTGTTGTTTTGTTATTTTGTGCGTATAGAGTTTTTCAGCATGTAAAGAAGAATGTAGGTACTTCCTCTTTATATATCGGGAGATATCATGTCTTTTCGCTCTTGCTCATTTTATTATTCCTTTTCATTACGGGGCATGGAGGTTTCATCGGTACTAATGGGGTGGATATTCCCTGGCGGGATGCAATTTACAATGATCTGATCCGATATCCGTGGCCAATTGTATATGAACACTCGCATACAATGCTGATTTATTACCTGACATACTGGCTTCTTCCGGCGGGGATATCCTGGCTCTTTGGCCTTGGTACGTGGGGAAGCCATGTTGTATTATTCTTTTGGTCATATATGGGGCTAAGTCTGGTATTTCTGCTTTTGTGTGATTATCTTCAGCCAGCTAAGAATCAGGTGCTGTTTGTCTGTGGACTTTTTCTCTTGTGGAGTGGGCTTAGTTTGTTTGGCATGATGCTAAAAAGTTTGTTCGGGGCGTCTGCTTTTAGGATAGATGATTATCCGGGGTTTTACAGTTGGCAGTTTACGGCAGGAATGTATGACGGACATTTTATAGGATATTTCCTGCGAACGACATTTGATTCCGTAGCTAATGTATATAATCAATATATTCCGATGGCAGTAGTCACTCTTTTGTTTTTAGAATGCAGATATATGTATGACATGTATGCATTTTTAGGGCTGTTGGCACTACCTTATTCTCCACTTGGGTTTGTCGGGATAGTACTTCTTATGATGGGAGATGGAGTGTATCAAATCATTCATGATATAAGGCAGGGGGAAAGGCTTTTATCACGGCACATTAAAAAATATATATCTTTAGAGAATCTGTTATCCGGTGTGATTATCTTACCGGTATTCTATTTTTATTTTACGGTAAATTCGATGTCGCAGAAAGCGGTAGAGACAGGAATTTGGGCGGCGCCTCTGTCAGCTTATGGATTGTTTCGAATTGGAAATCTGTTATTGTTTTATCTTTTATCTTTTGGGATGTATTGTTTTTTATTATACAGGGACAACCGATTGAATTTTTTATATTGGTGGGCAAGTGGAATCTTGATACTATTGCCTTTTTTCCGTGTTGGATTAACGGGAGATTTTTTGTGGAATGCTTCTGTTGCACCGTATCTGCTCATTATGATGCTTGCTTTGAAACAGCTTTTATCCGCGTGGGATAAGAAGCAGTTTTGGGGAGCTGACTTATTGCTTCTTATCTGTGTCCTTGTGGCGGCGATTACACCTTTAATGCAGATGACAACTTCCATCAGAGGATGTTTTTTGCAGAAGCAGGTGTCTGTTTATTTAGATGCGGAAAAAATTAATGGAACATTTGCGGATAAACCTGCAGATGATTTGTTGAATTTTTTGGCAAAGGAATATAAGGAACAAATATTTTATAAATACTTGTCAAAAAAATGACTGTAAGGATTTGGGATAAAAAGGAAAAATGATTGATAAAGGATTCTATAATTTTATTGTATAATTGATATAAATTATGAAGTTCCTAAAACTATAGAGTGAACCTTCTGTGTAGGATGCTATTATGAAATATACAAGAACGTCTAAAAGAAATATTTTCGAGATGAATAATAAAGCTTTATCCAGATTGATTTTTGCTGCTGGTGATTATGTCGCTCTGGTTTTTGCTGCTTATATGGCCTTGAAAATCAGAAATATGATTATGACTTACAGTGTATACCATGTCAATACGGAATATATACTTTTTTGGACTCCGTTGGTTTTTATGTCATTCATTTTATATAGTGGTCTATACACCAAAAGAATGCTTACTTATAAAATGACAGAAGAGCTTTTTTATGCTTCTTTATATGGAACCGCGTTTTCTATCATTCTCATGTTTATTGCTCATGTGGCAGGAGAAATATCAAGGCTTTTTGTAATTTTTTTTGCATTATTCAGTTTTTTGTTTCTCTGTTTCATCCGTTTTTTGATAAATAAGATTTTTCACAGGTTGTGTTTTCTTCAAACCCCTATACTTATTGTTGGTGCCGGATTTTCCGGAGAAGCCATTACAAGGGAAATACAAAAGGACTCCGGCATGGGGTATAAAATTATTGGATTTTTGGAAGATAATAAGCCGAAGACTGAATATATCCATCAATACCCTATTCTTGGCGGATTTGGTGATTTGGAAAAAGTGGTAAAGGAAACGAATGTAGAAGCCGTCTTGATTGCGGCTCCCGGATTAGCCCAGGAGGCTTTATCCGACCTGATTTACCGTGCCCAATTCCTTGTAAAAGATGTGGGTGTTATCCCGAACTTGGTAGGAGTGCCGATGTCCAATGTAGAAGCAGAATCCTTTTTTGATGAAGAAATTATGGTGCTCCATATCAAAAATAATCTGGCAAAGAAATCCAACCAGGTAGTTAAGCGGTTTTTTGATGTTACAGCAGCTATAATCGGCGGCATATGTATTCTGCCTGTCCTTTTCATGGTGGCTGCCTGGGTATACCATGATTCACCGGGACCGGTTATTTATAAGCATCGGCGGATCGGGAAAAATGGAAAAGAATTTGACTGCTATAAATTCCGCAGTATGTGTGTGAACTCACAAGAAGTACTTGAAACACTTCTGGCAACAAATCCTGTGGCAAAAGAAGAATGGGACAGAGATTTCAAACTGAAAAATGACCCCCGTATTACCAGAAGCGGAGCTTTCCTCAGGAAAACAAGCCTTGATGAACTCCCTCAGTTAATTAATGTATTAAAGGGAGAAATGAGTCTCGTAGGGCCGAGACCGATTGTAAAGAAAGAAGTGTCCCGTTATGGAAAATTTATTAAAGAGTACTACAGTGTCCTTCCCGGCATTACCGGTATGTGGCAGGTTGCCGGAAGAAATGATATAGACTATCCTGAACGTGTTCACATGGACAGTTGGTATGTCCACAACTGGAGTTTATGGCTGGATATCGTCATGCTCTGGCGGACTGTCAGTGTGGTTTTGAGGCGTAAAGGAGCTTATTGAAGAGCAAATATCAAAGTGTGGGAAACGACTCGTAAATATTGGATGCTGCATAGTGATATACATGCTCGTTCATGTGGAAACGGAGTTATTTGTGGGTGAAAGGGAATTTACAATGTCAGAACCGATGCGGGTTTTGCAGGCTTTTATTACAAACGATAAAGGTGGCTTGACTGGATATATTGCACAAAATTACCGATATATGGATAAAACAAAAGTTCAATTTGATTTTTTGACGTATGATACAGATAAATTGGATTTTGAGGATGAGTTTATTAATATGGGGGCTAAATTTTATCATATTCAACAACCCAGCCACCCGATTGATTTTTATAAATCGCTTAAATATATTTTGAGACGGGAAAACTATAAAGTTATTCATTTTAATTTATCTTATGCCAATTTTGTACCGGTTATCTTGGCAAAGCTTGCAGGCGCCCATAATATAATTATCCATTCCCATAGTACAGATATTGATGATCGGAGAATATTCATCAGAAAAATAAAGACAGGGATCCATTTGTTGGGAAAGATGATTTTTCCTTTTGTGGGGAATTCTTTCTGGGCTTGCAGCTCAGACGCGGCGAAATGGATGTTTTCAAAAAAGATATTAAAAGGGAATAAATGGTTTTTTGCCCATAATGCTATCAATGTAAAGAAATATGTATACAATCCCGACAAGAGAGACTTATTGAGAAAAAGTATTGGAATAACGCCTAATACTTTTATCATTGGACATATAGGCAGGTTTACATACCAGAAAAATCATGAATTTCTTTTAGATATTTTTAAGACTGTAAAAAAGAAAAAGAAAGATTGTAAGCTAATGCTTATTGGCGATGGACCCGAAAAGCAACATATTAAGGATTTGGCGGAAATGTTCAGCTTAAATGAAGATGTGTTATTTTTAGGCCGAAGGACTGACGTTCCTGATTTGTTGCAAGTAATGGATTGCTTTGTTTTGCCGTCAAGATTCGAGGGGTTGGCGATAGTTGGAATTGAGGCGCAGGCTGCCGGAATACCGTGTGTATTTTCTGACAGGGTTTCTAGAGAAATAAATATAACCGGGCTTGTGACATTCTTATCCCTTAATGCTGGCTTGACTGAGTGGGGAGAAGAAATTTTAAAAAAATTTGAATTAGGTAAAAGTGATCAGCGTGCCAATATTTTTACTGCCGGATATGATTTAGAGCATGAGATAGAATGGATACAAAGATTTTATCTGTCATTGTCGATATAAGATGTTTAGATGTAATAACATAGAAATAGTATTTTTACCAATTATATTAGCGGAAGCAGTTTATTGAGATATAGTACTTTACAAAGGATAGGGCATGATGAAGGCTTTAACGGTTTCTATAGCTGCATATAATGTTTCAGGTGTAATAGAAAAATGCTTGTTTTCTTTTTCCGAATGTAAAAGGTTAAATGAAATTGAAATCATTGTTGTAGATGATGGTTCACAAGATGATACTGCTGCCATCGTAAAGGAGTATGCCAGACGCTATCCGGGGTCGATTCGACTTGTTTCTAAAAAGAATGGAGGGCATGGGTCAACTATTAATACGTCTTTGGTTCAAGCGACAGGGAAATATTTTAAGGTGGTTGATGGAGATGACTGGGTATCACCTGTAGCACTTGATCATTTAGTTGATTTTCTTTTGCAGGTGAATGCTGACCTGATTCTTAATAATTATAATGAAGTGTATTTGGATAAAATGGTAAAAGTGGATGTGGTGGGGAAGCATGATCTAGGGATAGTGTATGACTTTGAAAATGCAGATTTACCGAAGCGAATTCAAATGCATTCTGCCACAGTTCGAACTGAGCTCCTAAAGCAACTGCGTTGGGCAATATCAGAACATCGATTTTATGTAGATACAGAATATGTGTTTTTTATTTCTATGAGAGCGAAGTCAGTGGTATTTAATAAAGAATACGTATATCAGTACCGTTTGGGTGAAATGGGACAAAGCGTGAGCCCTGGAGGTATTTTTAACCATATTGAGGATTTGATGTTTATAGAGAAAAGATTAATACATATATTTTATTCAAAAGATGTGCAAGATTATATGTCCCGATACAGACAGATCTATTTATTGGGATTTTTAAGGGAAACGTATAAGGTCATAATCAGTTGGTATTTGTTAATGAAAGATAATTCCAAGGACATGGATTTATGGAATTATCATAAGGAAATTGTTGCTGCGGTTCCTTTATTTTCTGATAGTCTGCATTTAAGCTTATATCAAAAGATGATACTATTATGGCCTAAAATCTTGATGGTGTTCAGGTGGCTTAAGAGGATACAGTTATTTTTTAAAAAGCAATGAGTAATGAAATTTGTCAAATAAATGAAAATTTTATGATATGAAAGGTCTAGTTTGAATAGATTAAGCGGGCGACTTATAGAAAATATCTTTTCTATGGTGACCTTACGGGCATTGGAGTATATCCTTGCATTTATTTTAGTACCCTATCTTTTGCGCGTCCTGGGGCCGTCAAATTTTGGCGCGGTAGTATTTATGCAGGGGCTCATGGGATACCTTGTCTTAGTGGTGAACTATGGATTCAATCTGACGGCTCCGCGGGCTTTGGCGCGGGCGGATGAAGAAGATATATCTTTTGTCTTTTCTGTATATATGTGGGCCCGCATTTTATTGTGGATCAGTGTTACTGGTGTGTTTTTTTTCATTTATGAAGGACTGCGTGTATTTTTCCAAGTTGAGATGGATATGCCGCTGTTTTGGGCTGTTTATATGATGGTCATTGGAGCAGTTATTTTTCCTGTCTGGTTTTTCCAGGGGATACAACAGATGCGGTATATTACGATATTGAATCTGATTGGACGATTGGTAACCATGATTGGGATATTTGTTTGGGTGAAAGGTCCCGAGGATTATGTTTTATCGGGCTTTTTGCAATCTTGTACTCCGGTATTCGCAGGGATATGTTCCTTATTTCTGATTCATAGGAAATTTCCGGGGATTCTGCAGCTGCCGCGGTGGAGTGAACTGAAAAGAGTTTATGGGGAAGGCTGGCAGATTTTTCTTTCTACTCTGGCCATTAATTTATATACTGCCAGTGATGTGGTTGTATTAGGACTTTTAACGAACCATACGATTGTGGGATATTACAGTGGTGCCGATAAACTGATCAATTGTGTCAAGCTCGGAGTCGCTGCGATCAATGATGCGGTGTATCCGTACATAAGCAGGCTGATGAAGGAATCACAAGTAAAGGCGTTTTCTTTTTTACGAAAACAGTTATTTATTTATACAGGGTTCGGTATTATTGGAGGGTTTTTGATTTTATTCGGTTCTCCGGTGGTGGTTCCGTTCCTTTTAGGGAGTACATATATTCCTTCTATTCTACCGCTGCAGATTATGGCTTTTGTACCTTTAGCAGTAGCAGTGAGCAATGTGCTGGGGTATGAAACAATGCTTCCTTTGGGAATGGAGAAAACATGTAGTAGAGTCTTGTTTTGCGCATCTGTTTTGAACTTAATGATTATTGTCCCGTTTATTTATTGGAAGGATGCTTCCGGTGTTGCTGTCACGATGCTTGTAACGGAAATATTTGTGACGATGATGATGGGATGCGTCTTGTGGAAAAAACATATATTATTGAGGAAATAATTATTTTTAATGGGGAGGTTGATTATGGCAGAGTATGATTACCTGATTGTCGGTGCTGGTTTATTCGGTGCGGTATTTGCCCATGAAGCGGTGAAGGCGGGGAAGAAAGTCTTTGTAGTGGATAAGCGCAGTCACATCGGAGGAAATGTATATACGGAAAAGGTAGAGGGCATCCATGTCCATGTGTATGGCGCCCATATCTTCCATACAAATAATAAAACAGTCTGGGACTATGTGAACCAATTTACGGTGTTTAACCGTTTTACCAATTCTCCTGTGGCGAACTATCACGGAGAATTATATTCCCTGCCGTTTAATATGTACACCTTTAATAAAATGTGGGGGGTGGTGACACCGGAAGAAGCGGCAGCCAAAATTGAGGAACAGCGGAAAGCAGCCGGTATTACGGAACCGAAAAATCTGGAGGAACAGGCCATTTCTTTGGTGGGAACGGATATTTATGAAAAACTGATCAAAGGGTACACGGAAAAGCAATGGGAACGTCCCTGCACGGAATTGCCGGCTTTCATCATCAAAAGACTTCCTGTGCGCCTGACCTTTGACAATAATTATTTCAATGCGCTTTATCAGGGGATCCCTATCGGCGGTTACACGAAGATGGTCGCGAATATGCTGGATGGCATTGAAGTCCGTTTGCAGACGGATTATCTGAAAAATAAAGCGGAATTGGATGGTCTGGCGGAGAAGGTAATTTATACCGGGCCGATTGACGCTTATTTCCGTTATGAATTAGGAACATTGGAATACAGGAGTGTCCGGTTTGAGACGGAAGTGCTGGATATACCGAATTTTCAGGGAAATGCCGCCGTGAATTATACAGACCGGGAAACACCGTGGACAAGGATCATAGAGCACAAGTGGTTTGAGTTTGGGAAAGATGCCAAAGGACAGGACTTGCCGAAAACAGTCATCAGCCGTGAGTACAGTTCGGAATGGAAAGCGGGAGATGAACCCTACTATCCGGTGAATGATGAGAAAAACGGGGAACTGTACGAAAAATATAAGGCGCTGGCAGACAAAGAGAGCAAGGTCATTTTCGGCGGACGTTTAGGGGAATACAAGTATTACGACATGGATGCCGTTATTGAAAGTGCGCTTGTCATGGCAAAGAAGGAAATATAAAGTGGATATCAAGATACTCGTGGCGACCCATAAAAAATACTGGATGCCCGATGACGATGTATATGTACCGCTTCATGTGGGAGCGGAAGGGAAAGAATCTCTGGGATATCTTCCGGATAATACGGGAGACCATATTTCCTCTAAGAATCCGAGTTACTGCGAACTGACAGGACTTTACTGGGCATGGAAAAATCTGGACTGTGAATATATCGGTCTCTGCCATTACAGAAGATACTTTGGCAAGAGTATTCATACAAGAAATACAGACAAGAAAAAAGAAGCTATATTCCATAGGGAAGACTATGAAAACTTGCTTCAGAAATATGATGTGCTGCTGCCGAAAAAGAGAAATTATTATATAGAAACCGTGCGCAGCCAGTACGAGCATGCCCACTGCAAGCCGGATCTGGACGAGGCGGAGCGGGTGGTAAAAGAAATGTATCCCCCGTACGCGGAAGCATTTTCCAAAGTCATGAGTAGGAAAAAACTTCATATACTGAATATGTTCGTTATGAAGAAAAATCTTTTTGATACCTATTGCGCCTGGCTTTTTGCGATTCTTTCCGAGCTGGAAAAGCGGATCGATCTGACAGGTCGCAGTGTATATGAAAAAAGAGTGTTCGGGTTTCTTGCAGAACGTTTATTCAATGTGTGGATGGAAAAGCAGGATATAAAGATTTATGAGGCGGATGTGGTCATGCTGGAACATGTAGACTGGCTGAAAAAGGGTTGGCATTTTTTGAAACGGAAAATATTGACAGGAAATGATACATGAGAAGATGGTAGTGGTACCATCTTTTTTCTTGCAGCAAGAAAATACATTTGGCAGAAGAGAGACTTTTCAGATTTTTGTGTCGTATAATGGTTTTAAAAGACAGGGACAGAAAGGAAGTGTTATCGTGAAAACAGCGCGTAAGGAAATAGGGGACAAGCCGGTACTGGCCATTTGTTATGATTTCGATAGGACTTTATCGCCGGAGGATATGCAGGCACAAGGATATATTCAATCTATTGGTTATGATGTGGCAGACTTTTGGAAAGAATCCAATAGTTTAGCTGCGGACAATGATATGGATCAAAATCTTGCATATATGTATACGATGGTTACGAAAGCCAGAGGAAGGCTGGTGTTTAATAAGGAAATATTGAAAGCGGATGGCGCAAAAATTAAACTTTATCCAGGGGTTGATACTTGGTTTACACGTGTAAACCAATATGGACAAGAAAAAGGAATTACCATTGAGCATTATATTATTTCTTCCGGATTGAAGGAAATGATAGAAGGCACGATGGTAGCTAAGTATTTTAAAAAGATATACGCTAGCTCTTTTTATTTCGATGATGTTGGAGTTGCGGTTTGGCCGGCACAGGCGGTTAATTATACAAATAAAACACAATATTTATTTAGAATAAAGAAAGGAATTTTGGATATAAATGATCAAAAAGTAAATGATTATTTTGATCCTGACAAGGTTGTTGTTCCTTTTAGAAATATGGTGTACATTGGCGATAGTGATACAGATATTCCTTGTATGAAACTGGTGAATAGCAATGGGGGTTATTCTATTGGCGTATATGATTCGGAAACGCAAGATAAGACCAAAGTTTTTAAAATGCTTAGGGAACATAGAATTAAGTATTTTGCTCCAGCTGATTATAGGGAAGGCTCATCTTTGGAGGGCTTAATTAAAAATATTGTTGATAGAACTAAAACAAATGAGGTTTTGGAGAGAAAATACTTTAAGTGTTTTGATGAAATGAGTGAAGAACAGAAGAACAAAAGTATAGAAGAAATTCATAAGAACGAACTGATAATTCAGTTGGAAGAAAGTCGTTCTTTTGCTAATACCCATGAAATTATTAAGCAACTGGATATGATTGAAGATTGGGATAATAAGCAAAAAGATAAGTTGATACATATAGCAATAACAAATACACAGGTGAAATTCATCTTATCGGATAATGATATTCAAAAATTTTTTAAAAGGATAATTGGTGAGATAGAGACCGAAGAAATTAAGGAGGTTAAAGAGTTGATGGATATGTAATTTAATGAGATTCGAGAATGTATGATAGATAAAACAGTTAGGGAGGCTCCGTTATGAAAAAGAATTTCAAACCGAATACCTGGCTGTACCCGCAGCCGGTACTTGTGATTGCTTCTTATGGCGCGGACGGTACGGCGGATGGTATGGTGGCGGCATGGGGCGGGATTTATGATACGAACCAAGTGGGATTTATGCTGGACCATACCCATAAGACCGTGGCGAATCTATTGGAAAAGAAAGCCTTTACCGTAAGCATGGCGACCGTTTCCACGATGGCGGAAGCGGATTATCTGGGGATCGTGTCGGGAAATCGTGTACCCGATAAGGTAGCGCGCGCCGGACTTCATGTAGTGAAGAGCGAGTTTGTAGACGCGCCGGTGCTTTCGGAATTTCCTTTGACCCTGGAGTGCAAAGTGTCCAAGGTGACGAAGGTGGGCGAGGATTACCATTTCGTCGGGGATATCGTGAATATCCTGGTCGATGAGGACATTCTGACTGATGGAAAGATTGACGTAAAGAAATTGCAGGCGATTACCTTTGATCCGGCAGGCGGGAAGTATATTGCTCTCGGTGACGCGGTGGGAAACGCATACCGGGAAGGCAGAAAGTATATGGCGTGACAGAAATTATCTATCGTGGCAAGGAAGACGGTAAGATGTCATCAAAGTAATAGATTCTTCACTCTGTGTCATGTTGCTGTTTCCCGTCTTTCTCACAAGGCATTCTTGCCCCCGTTCAGAATGACGGGATACGGTAAGGCATTATAATGACGAAGGGACGCTAAGCATCATAATGACAGAGAACATTAAACGTCATCCTGAACGAACGTGAAGGATCTGCCACCGTGAGGAGATAAATAGAAAGAACTCCGTAGGGAGTCATGAGAGTTATAGATTCTTCACTCTGTGCCATATTGCCATTTTCCGTTTTTCCTACAAAGCATTCTTGCTCCGTTCAGAATGACGGGATACGGTAAGGCATTATAATGACGAAGGGACGCTAAGCATCATAATGACAGAGAACATTAAACGTCATCCTGAGCGGCAGCGAAGGATCTATTACCGTAATGAGGAAAAGCGGTAAGAAGATAAAAGCTATCAGCTGTGAGCTGTCAGCTATAAGCTAAATATTCTTTTACGGGTTGAATCATCTTGGCATGCGAGTATCCGTTTCGGCTTCGTTGGTCATCGGGCGCATAATAATAAGTGCACTGAATTGGCAAGAAAAGCGCCGGCTTGATTTGCCCCAAAATTTGCTTTCTAAAGAAGGGGAGTTTCTGAATAGGAAAGTACCGGTTGATTTGATCCATTACCGATGGTATGTCTGAATTTGCGAAAAATTATTGGCACAACCCATATTGTACATATAAGGTATAAAAACAAAAACGTTTCTTCCTGATTATATATCCGGGAAGGAACGTTTTTGTATTGCGAAGATATATTTCTGACGCCTGGGGTGCGTCTATTTGTGGAAAGCTTATTGCCCGTGATTCTTTTATAATGCTATGCGGAAATCATGGTACAGCCCCTAACCGCTGGATAAGGCAGAAAACAAATAATTACATCGATAAGGTAAATGCATGAGTACATAGGAAATGAAGGCGAAAGTGCTATGTGTGTTTACGCCTGCCGGTTTGGATGAGATAAGCTGGTAACGCTGTTATTTGCCAAGAAAAATACGATGCGGGAGCTACTGTGTTTTTTCGCTCAGTACAGCTTGAATGATTTGAGACAGCATATCCTGTTTTTCCTCTGAGAGAGTATACTTCGTTCCATTGAACAGAAATGTGCTGCTCAGGATGGATCTCAGATCCGGTAGTTCTTTTGTACTGTTCGTACTTCTAGCTTCCTGTAGAATATAATTCCGGGGCTTTTCTATCTGAGATAGTTCGTTAGTGGAAATGTGCAGGCCACTGCAGATTTTTACTATATTGTACATAGATCCGCCATCTACATTTTTCAGAATGGAATATAGAGTTCCATATGGCATATTGATTTTTGCGGCGAAATCTTTCAGTGTCCATCGTTGGAGGATCAGCCCTTTCAAATATTCCTCTTTTGTCATAATCGCCTCCTTACTGTTGATTTTACATAAATAATATCGAAATTTCAATGAAGCAGGCGTGGGATGTGGATTTTTTAATAATAAAAAGTTATAATAATATAATATAATTTGAGATTTCAAATTAAAGGGAGAGAGGAACGTGTATAAAAATCTGATGGCAGAATTGGCAAAACGGGAAATGAGCCTTGAAGAACTGTCAAAAGAAATGGGGATCAAGCAGGAAATGCTGCTGCTGAAAATGGAAAGCTGTCATGGAATTAATTTTAGGGAAGCTATGAAAATTAAAACGATTCTAAAAACGGATATGCCGTTGGAGCAGCTTTTTTTTGGGGAGCCGATTTGAAATTTAGAATTATATGATTGGGATATTTTGTATGTTTGCTGTTACAGTGTGTAACGACATACACATGACGGGAAATAAGGAAACTCTTTTATTAAAGCGGACTTGAACAGAAATATGGAGAATAAGGTAGCTTTTTAGGAATGCCTCGGAAATAATCGATCGCTCCGAAATTCCTCTCCATTCTTAAGAAATATTGATATGAATCATATTCATAAAGGCATTTGGAATTAAAGTAAGGACAGCTGTACTGTTATTGCAAAAATTAAGAGCACAGCTGTTTACATTATATGAATGAAATGGCACTGAACCGGTAGATAAATATTCATCAGTGAAAAATCTTGTGTTTTTATAAAGGCTGGTAAATATGATGAGAAGTATGGAAGGAGGTGTAGGAGATCTGCCGGATCATATAAATAAATTTTTGATATAGCATTATATTTTTTTGGTATGTAGAGAGGAAGGGTTATATGAACAAAATTTACAAAGTCATTTGGAGCAAAGTGAAGAACAGTTATGTGGTAGTTCCAGAAATTGCCGTCAGCAGCAGCAAAAATAAGGGAAATAAAGCATATAAATCTGCGCTGGCTGCGGTTTTAACGGCGATGCTGGGCTTTGGCGGTCTTGTCGGCAGTGAGGCGGCTACAGTCAATGATGGGGATACATTGAACGGCAGTACCCATGTCACTGTAACTAAGGATCCGGCAACCAAGACGATTACCATATCAACGACTGGGCTGGCTACAACTGGTGACCTGACTACATTAAGTACGCAGGTGAATACCAACACTGGCAATATCAACAATAATGCTACTCATATCAGTACGAATGCCACCAACATCAGTACAAATGCCGGCAATATCAGCAATAATACATTAAAAATCAACACGCTCACAGCACTGACAAATAACCTGGGACTTGATGCCACGAAACCGGGTATTAAGTATTTCCGTGCCAATTCTACCGGAGCGGATGCTTCTGCGACCGGAACGGATGCTGTCGCGGTAGGGACGCAGGCCAGAGCCACCAAAGATAATGCGATGGCAATGGGGGTGGAGGCCAAAGCAGAAGCCGAAGATTCCGTGTCGGTAGGGCGTGCTTCCAGAAACGTTTCTAATGCAGTAAATGGCGTGGCCATCGGCCATGGGGCAATTAACGGTGCTGTCAGCGGTATGACACCGGATGGAGACAGCACGGTCGTACTTGTCGGCGGCGGCAAGAATAGTGTGTCTGTCGGGAATAAAGCCAATGCCCGTGGTAATTCTTCTATTGCGTTGGGAGATGGAGCGGTTGTTCAAAATGATGGCGGCAATCGTATAATTAATAACAACAGTATGGCGATTGGAACAGCGGCAAAGACGGTGTCTTCTAACAATGCGACAGCTATCGGGCACGGTGCTTTTGTTGCCAAAAACAGTCACAGTGCGATTGCTGTCGGCGAAAGTGCCCAGGCCGGTAAGGAAGCCGCAACGGCGATCGGCAAAGAAGCGGCTGCTAAAGGCAAAAACAGTCTGGCAGCCGGTACTTCTGCTGTGGCCGAAGGAGAAAATGCCGTATCTGTTGGTCAGGGAACGGAAGCAAAAGGAAAAAATGCGGTTGCTATTGGGAATGCCAGTCAGACAGCCGGTTCCAGTTCTGTTGCTGTCGGTGATGAGGCCGGCGCGGCAGCCGGCAGATCTGTGTCTGTCGGTATTGGTGCCGGAAAGGGCATGATTGGTGATATATTGGGAACGAAGGGCTCGCATGTGTCTATTGGTGACGAAGCCGGACAAAATGTGGATGGGCAGCATGATATTGCCATCGGCACCAAGGCGGGCGGAAATGTATCCAGCAATTATAATATTGCCATTGGTGTAGAGGCAGGGACGAATATAGGTACTGCCGGTAATCCTTCTATTGGGAAAAATGTATCCATTGGATATAATGCTAATAAGAATACTACCCTGGTGTCCCGCCTCCAGGCGACAGCAGTCGGCAGTGATACGAAAGCCGCTGATGACGCGTTGGCGCTTGGTTTTCATGCGCAGGCGGCAGGAAATGGATCTATAGCTGCCGGTTTTAATGCATTGGCGGAAGATGCAGCCAGCATGGCGCTGGGACAAGGTGCAAAGGCTTCAGGGGGGAATATCGCTATCGGCAATGGTTCGGAAGCCAGCGCGGCCATGATTAGCGGTACTGGTTATCTGACAGGGACTGCCGCTCCTTCCACAGGTGTTTCAGTTGGTACGGCGGCAGCATTGCGTCGTATTACGAATGTAGCGGATGGCGCGCAGGATCAGGATGCCGTTACAGTGGCACAGCTGAAGAAATCCATCGATGAAACGGTCCGGCAGGTGAATGCCAGTATTACCAGTACGACGACTACAGGAGTCTACTATGATACTGTAACTACCGGGCAGGGAGAAAGTATCACTTTAAAGAATACCAATAACAAAGGAACCGTAATTCACAATGTGGCTAAAGGTACATCGGGAACAGATGCGGTTAATGTTAATCAGTTGAACGAAACCGTGGATCAGGCAAAGACTCATTATTACTCTGTGAAGTCCACAAGTGCGAATAATTACAATAATGACGGGGCTGCCGGCGAAGATTCTATGGCAGCAGGAGTTGGCGCCAAAGCGTTGGAAAAACGCAGCGCGGCCATTGGGAATAATGTGGAGGCACAGGGAGAAGGCAGCATCGCCCTGGGAACCGGCTATGAGGAAATAAATGGTGGTACACCTACCATTACGCAGACTGTGGCGGCTTCCGGTTATAAATACAATATGGCCATTGGTGCAGGAGCACAGTCGGAAGGGAATCATTCTATTGCCATGGGTACCCGTGCCGTCACCACCATAAAGAATGGCGGGACCAGTGTGGATAAGGCAGTGGCTATCGGTTATGCCGCCGGAGCCTCTGATGATAAAGCGGTAGCAATAGGCAGTGAAGCTAAGAGTAACAGCCGGAGCGCGGTAGCTTTGGGTGATCGGGCACATGCATTGGCGAATGATGCTTTGGCTATAGGTACAACGGCAAGTGCTACAGGAGAATCTTCCGGTGCAATCGGTACGGCCAATACTGTCAATGGAGCAGGGACATATGTCATCGGCGCACGGAACAGTGCCCCCACAACTCCGGTAGCAAGCAATGGTTCAAATATCACGGCGGTCAATTCCGGTGTGTTTGGAAATGAAAATACGTTGGACGGTGAGAATAACAGAGTAACCGGAAACAGTAACATCGTCAAAAAAGAAACGGCAACAGGGCTAACGGATATCATGCTGACAGGGAATAATAATACAGTCAGCGGCGATACGGATACAACGACGCAGGATGATGCCGGCAAGGTATCCGGTATCACGATTACCGGTTCAAAGAACACGGTAAAGGCAAAAAATAATACAAAGAATCTTACAGATGTCCAGATTGTCGGGAATAATAATACGATAGACACATCAAATAAAGCGCTTGATTTGTCCAATACCCAGATATTGGGCAGCAATGTGAATGCCACCATGGGAAATTCCGTATATCTGGGGAGCGGCTCCGCTTATGTGGCAGACAGCGCGTCCACAAAAGGTATGGCGGTTTATAACAGTGATGGTACCTATGCTTATGCAGGGGGCACACCGGCAGGTGTCGTCACGGTGGGAGCCCAAGGCAAAGAACGCCGTATTCAGAACGTGGCGGCCGGATTGGTTGCTCCGCAGAGTACGGATGCAGTCAATGGAAGCCAGCTCTATACCATGACCCGTCCGCTCCGTTTTGGCGGAGACAATTCCACTATCGGTGCGACAAGTGCGGCAGACGTTAATGTGGTTAAACGGGGATCTGACCAGGCGATGTCCATCTTGGGCGGTGCTGACGGCAGCAAACTGAGTGATAACAATATCGGCGTGGTAGCCGATGCGGCGAATAATAAGTTCAATATCAAGCTTGCTAAAGAGCTGAAAGATCTGACCAGCGTAACGACAAAAGACGCGGCAGGAAATACGACGGTAACCAACGGAGCCGGTACGACTGTGACTGACAGTACCGGAAATAAGACAGAAGTCAATGCCGGCGGCATTACCATTACGCCGAAGACACCGGGACCCGGCAAAACGAATGTTTCTTTAACCGCGGACGGACTGAATAATGGCGGCAACCAGATCCATAATGTGGAAAAAGGCACAGCCGATACAGATGCAGTCAATGTCAGCCAACTGAAGGCTCAGTCTTCTGATCTTATTCAAAAGGGCTTCGGTATCCAGGCGGAAGATGGACAAAAAGTGCATAAAGACCTCGGTAGTGATGTGGAAGTTGTAGGTGATGGAAAAAATATTACCACCAAAGTCGAGGGCGGCAAGGTCAAAGTGGCATTGAAAGACGATATTAATGTCAACAGTGTGACGACAAAAGACGCGGCAGGAAATACGACAGTAACCAACGGAGCTGGTACGACCATTACCGACAGCACCGGGAATAAGACGGAGGTCACCGCCGGTGGCATTACCATTACGCCGAAGACACCGGGATCCGGTAAGACAAATGTTTCTTTAACCGCGGACGGACTGAATAATGGCGGCAACCAGATCCATAATGTGGCAAAAGGTACGGCCGGTACAGATGCGGTCAATGTAGATCAGCTGAAAGACGAGATCGCAGCCAATGCGACCAAGCTGGTAGACGGAAAGAATACCACCGTTGAAGGCGACGGAACAGCAGCCAATCCGTATAAAGTCAATGTAAAAGATAACATCAATCTTGGTGAAAAAGGCGCGAACGGCAAAGACGGATCCATTGGAGTCAACGGTAAAGATGGCTCTGCTGTGGTCATCAACGGCAAAGATGGCTCCATCGGTTTGAATGGCAAGGACGGCGCTAACGGACTTACCATTAAAGGTGGTGATGGTAAACCCGGCGTTGACGGAACGAATATCACACGTCTGATCATCGAAGAAAAGAATGGTGATAAACATGACGTCGCTACCCTGGATGATGGGCTTAAGTTCGCAGGAAATACCGGTACCGTAGCTAAAAAACTGAACAGTACCATGACGATCAAGGGCACCGGTGCGAAGGCGGATACGGAATATGATTCTTCCAACATCAAGACCATGGTGAATAGCAACGGTGAAATGATTGTTGGCTTGGACAAGAACCTGAAAAGTGAAACTATTGTTGCTACAGGTAAAGACGGCAAAGATGGTAAAATCGGTATTAATGGTAAAGACGGCGTAACGACAAATATTTCCGTTACCCGTGACGGCAAGCCCGGAGTAGACGGCGCGCCGGGTACGACCACGACCCGTATCGTATACGAGAAACCGGACGGAAGCAAAGAAGAGGTGGCTACCTTAAATGATGGCATGAAGTATGGCGGTGATACAGGAGCGGTCATCAAGAAGAAACTGAACGAACAGGTGAACGTAGTCGGAGGCATTACAGACACAAACAAACTGACCACAGAAGACAACCTTGGCGTCGTATCCGACGGCAATAACAACCTGAAAGTCCGCATGGCCAAAGACCTGAAAGGTTTGGAAACTGTGATGACAAAGACAGTTACTGCCGAGACAGGAAATATCACTACGGTAAATTCCGATACAGTGAATGCCAAGACTGTCAATGCCACGACCGTCAAGACGGGAGATACCACGATTAATGATAACGGACTGACTATCAATAACGGGCCTTCCATCACCAAAAACGGTGTAGATGCGGGAGATAAGAAGATCACCAATGTGGCGCCCGGCGATATTAGCCCGACCAGCAAAGACGCGGTGAACGGTTCCCAGCTGTTCCAGACAAACCAGAGCATCAGCAAGCTGGGGGACCGTGTGAACAAAGTTGGCGCTGGGGCAGCCGCCTTGGCATCCCTCCATCCGCTGGACTTCGATCCCGATGATAAATGGGATGTGGCAGCCGGTTATGGACATTACAGAAATGCCAATGCGGGGGCTATCGGCGTATTCTACCGTCCGAATGAGGATACCATGTTTAGTGTGGGAGGTTCCTTTGGCGGCGGAGAGAATATGGTGAATGCCGGCGTCAGCTTGAAACTGGGACAGGGCAACAATGTATCCACATCAAAAGTGGCAATGGCGAAAGAAATCAAAGATCTCCGTAAGGAAGTGGAACAGCTGCGCGGCGCGCTTGGCCAGGTCGTTCAGGGACAGGCGTTGGATCCGATGAAGATCAAGCTCTTCCCTGATGTACCGGAGAACCACTGGGCTTACGAATATATCGCCACCCTTGCGGGGAATGGTATCCTTGAAGGGTATCCTGACGGAAACTTTGGCGGCGACCGTATGATGACACGTTATGAATTCGGTGCTATTGTATACCGCGCGATGCAGAGAGGATTCGAAGTACCTGCTAGAATGCTCAAGGAATTTGAACCTGAACTGGAACGGTTCCGCGTGGACACGATTGCGCAGAACAAAGCAGGACAGCCGACAATCGAACGTGTACGTGTCATTCACAACAGATAATCCTGTAAAATAATTTCCGTGTAGTATGAAATCATGCCTCCATGAATATGCGATAGAATTCAGGAGGCATGATTTTTCTATTTTCTATAAAGAAAGCAGATGAACGATTTCGAAAATAAATGAAGTGTCTTGCCCTTGCGGGTTTAGGAAGGCGCCGATTTCAAAGACGCTAAGCGGCGCATGAAGTTGTGATCATCATCGATGCTGTAGATCTGGGGATACTCACTTGCGGGAGCGGGATGAAGAATACGGAATGAAATGTTTTCCTGTGTAACTGCCCGATTTGCTGTTGCGGTTTAGTGTCTGATTTCATTTTACAACTAACCTTGTTTCTTAATTATTCATGATAGTTTTTAAAAAAGTGGAAATAAGATAAATTCTCTGCTATAATATTTAATTATTAGAAAAGCAGTTTTGTGTAACTTGCGGAATTTGTCTGTTAAAATCTGAAACCGGTTGTGTGACAGGGAGAGGTGAGACGGAGTACGAAGGGGAAAGCATGACAGCTCTTTTATATTTTTTATTTTCTTTAAATTGGGAGGAAAGTATGAACAAAATTTACAAGGTCGTATGGAGTAAGGCAAAACATGCCTATGTCGTCACTTCTGAAGTGGCAAAGAGCCACACGAAAAGCGCTTCGGGAAAAGCAGTGAAAGCCGCTCTGGCAGCAGCTGTGGGGATGGGAGTCCTCATGGGTGGATACACGGCGAATGCGGCGGATACAACGACAGGTTCCGGCAGCGGCGTGGCGTATGGTACGGGCAGTGACGCGCCGAAAGCAGAAAATGTGGCCATTGGCAAAGGGGCAGGTATTTCCTATTCCAATGGTGCAAGTAACGCTACCGGTGATATTGTGGTAGGCAACGGTGCTAACATCAATAACTATGCCAGCCAGGGTGGCAGCATTGCCATTGGCAAAAATGCAAAAGTAGAAAATATGGCTGGCGGCGGAGAAGCCAGCTTTGCCTTTGGACAGACAACATTTAGCGGAAGTTGGTTCTCTTCTGCTAGAATTCCTGCTGATCCGACGAAGGTCGTAGGCAGTGTTGCTATCGGTGATAATACATTTGCCCGTACCGGTAGTACGATGATCGGTTCACATAATTACAAAGGCGCACTGGGGGATACCACGGTAGACAGCGCTTCTACGCGGACAGACGCGTTGAATGTCTATGCCACCACCATCGGTGCCAACAGTTTCAGCAATGGCGCTTTTACGACAAGTACCGGTGTCTATAATATTATTTCCAGCGAGTATAACGGTGGACGACTGGCAAATCCGGTAAAGAATTTAGGAGCCACCATTACAGGTTCTTTGAATAGTATTGAATCGAAAACATCAAATAATCGTTATGCTGGTATCGCTAATACTGTTACTGGTGTGGCAAACCGCACCTTTAATTCCAATGGATCTCTCATTTACGGTGCCGGAAATGAAATTACCAATTCCATCACCAATATTTCTGCACCATCTGATAGTGGTTCTTCTGCAAAAGAATTTGCTGATAAATTGAGAACTGCGATTACAGGTTCTAAAAGTGGCGGTGCCACTTTAGCTATTGGCGGTGGCAACAAAGCGGATTATACCCAGAAAACATCCATTATTGGCGTTAACAATACCGTGACCGGTACCAGCGGCAGTCCGAGTACCTACAACTCGATCACCGGTTATAATAATACAGCGACTAATATCAATCACGTCTCCGTCATCGGTTCTGAAAATAATGTGACCAATACAAATGGCGCTGTTGTCTTTGGGGATAAGAGAACACTGACAGGTGCCGACGGCAGCGTTGTCATCGGTTCGTCTCAAAACGGTACCAGTACCAGTGTCAAGAATGCTGTAGCCATCGGCAGTGAAGCCAACGTGACCAAAGAAGGCGGTGTAGCGCTTGGCGCAGGTTCTGTGGCGTCCGTGGATAAGGGCGCTGCGGGCTATGATCCCGGAACAGGTACGGATTCCACGGATACATCTTCGGTATGGAAATCTACGCAAGCAGCTGTTTCCGTAGGCGATACGTCCAAAGGTATCACCCGCCAGATTACCGGAGTTGCAGCCGGCACAAATGATACTGACGCTGTCAATGTAGCGCAGCTGAGGAAAGCAAAAACATCCATCGTAGCGGCTGCTTCCACAGAAGTAAGGGCCGGGACGAATATTACGTCGGTGAATAAGACGGCAGATCCTGGGGATGGACATGCTATATACACGATCAATGCCAAGGATACGGTAGTAACCGGCGGCACGGTGACCTATGCCTCGAACGGTACAGGCACTGCTACGCTGACAAACAGTGATGGAACGACAGCAACCGTTACCGGATTGCAGGACAGCTATACATCATCTGCTTCACTCAGCGGGGATACGTTGAACTTCACCCGTAATGACGGCAGCACTTATTCCGTTTCCGGCATTGCGTCTTCGCAGGATATCAAAAATGTAACCAATAAAGTAGGCGAACTGGGAACCCGTGTGAACCGTGTAGGAGCGGGCGCTGCAGCATTGGCAGCCCTTCATCCCCTTGATTTCGACCCGGATGATAAGTGGGATTTCGCAGCCGGCTACGGCAACTACAAAGACGCTCATGCCGTATCGGTAGGCGCATTCTACCGCCCTAATGAAGATACCATGTTTAGTGTAGGCGGTTCCTTCGGTGCCGGTGAAAACTTGGTGAATGCCGGAGTCAGCGTGAAGCTGGGACAGGGCAACCATGTATCCACATCCAAAGTAGCCATGGCAAAAGAAATCGTCGATCTCCGTGATGAGAACAAGGACTTGAAGAAGCGCCTGGATACCATGGAGCAGAAGATGAATTCCATTCTTGGCATCCTGGATATGGGTAAGAAGAAGGATTTCCCCGATGTGCCGGAAAACCACTGGGCTTATGAATATGTGGCTACATTGGCAGGAAACGGTATTATCGAAGGTTATCCGGACGGTGAGTTCAAGGGTGACCGTTCCATGACCCGCTATGAATTTGCGGCGATGTTCTATCGTGCATTGAAGAATGGCGCGCCGGTGGACGACAATATGGACAGAGCCATGAATGAGTTCGAACCGGAACTCCGCCAGATCCGTCTGGATCGTATCCGTGTCGACCGCATTTCCGGCAAGGACAATGACAGAAACAAGGTAGAACGTGTCCGCGTCAACAGCGAAGACGATAAGGCGAAAAATGATTACCGCGATGTGTACGGTTCTCATATTTCCCCGAAAGCGTAAAGGAAAGCAAGGGTAAGGAAATAACTTAAGAAGCATAAAATACGGTACTCGTCAGATGTGATGGGTACCGTATTTTTGTATGAGTGAGGATAAGCTGACAGTCAGATGTCATCCGGAAGATCTGTTACCGTGGTGAGGAAAGTGGTAAGAAGATAAAAGCTATCAGCTGTGAGCTGTCAGCTACAAGTTGTTAGCCATTAGCTGTGAGTTAAAAGCCGAAGCATATGATTTCCATTAGGTGTCATACGAAATATCAGCAAAGGATTTGCTGTTGTAGTGAGGAAAACGTTAAACGTCATCCGAAGCGAACGTGAAGGATCTATACCCGTGGTGAGGAAAGCGGTAAGAAGATAAAAGCTATCAGCTGTGAGCGGTCAGCTACAAGTTGTTAGCCATTAGCTGTTAGCTATTAGCTGTGAGTTAAAAGCCGAAGCATATGATTTCCATTAGGTGTCATACGAAAC
>ERZ773242.651-NODE-651-length-39552-cov-15.754766_pt1 | contig 39552 bp, 46 predicted proteins | sample MGYA00511077_ERZ773242 | MGnify/ENA primary metagenome ERZ773242 (study PRJEB29015, sample SAMEA2737754) | human gut metagenome | biome: human gut; feature: human-associated habitat; material: faeces | place: China | collected 2012 ... | reverse complement strand
CTTTGGCAATCTGCATATCCCATACATCCACATCCGCCGTAAATCCATGAAAACGAGCTTCTTTAAATGCCGCATTCCTCTGCTGTACGGCCCTGCCATAACGGAGTATTTCTTCATAGTACCGCGGACTGACCTGGGAAATCTCCAAATCAATAAAACGACGGCGATGCTGCGGCGCCCCCTTAATAAGCTGGAGCTCATCCGGCGTAAAAAGCACGGTACGAAACATGCCCACAAGATCTTTTTTTTTCGTAGCCGTCTCATTAATTAAAATCTTTTTTCCTTTATTCCGGGATAATTTGATTTTGATTTCATGCGTTACACCGCGAACAGTAAAATCCAGAAGAATTGTTCCTTCTTCTTTATCGAGGCGAATTAATTCCTCATCATTGCTTGTACGGAAAGACTTTCCCACAGAGGCGAAATAAATCGCCTCAATGATATTCGTTTTTCCTGCACCGTTTTTTCCTGTAAGGAAAGTCATGTTTCCGGCAGGCTCAATAGAAAAATCTTCAAAATTCCGTATCTCAATGAGATGGGTTTTTCCGCATCTCATTTCTTCGCCCCGATTATCCTGTATACTTCTCCATCAAGAGATAATTCATCTCCGATACGGATTTTTTTTCTTTTTTCCTGAATAATGATTCCATTCAAAAAAATTTCATGATTCTTTATAAAATCTCCTGTTTCACCGCCGGAAGAGATTATATTCTCCTTTTTCAAAAATTGATCTAGCTGAATATAATCTCCATATATTTCTATTTCTTTCATCAGCGGCCTCTCATGGGCGTTACAACATAGCGATACGCCTTATCTTCTTCCTGTTCTACCACCATAGGTCCATTTTTCTTTACATGAAGAATGATCTTTTCCCCTTTCGAATGTCTCAGAATATCTTCCACATAAGTGCAGTTAAAAGTAATCTTCACATCAGCACCGTCCAACTCTGCCGGAATGGATGTTTCAGAACGGCCGATATCGGGATCTTCCTCAAAAGCTTCCAGCGTTCCATTTTCAAATTTAAAATTAATTGTCTTATAACTCATATCCCTGGAAATCGGACTGACAAAACGGACAGCCTCTTCAAAATCCTTCAGATCCAAAGTCGCATTTAAATCGAAACTTGACGGGAATACTCTCTTATAATCGGGATAAACGCCATTAATAAGATTGGAAAGGAAGTATGTCTCCCCGAAAGAAAAAGCAACATGCCGGCTCGCCCAGGATATTTCCATCATATCATCTTCTCCGACAGGAAGAAGACGGATCACATCCTGAAATACAGAAGCGGAAACAATAAAATTCCCTTTTCCTGTCGGTATTTCTTCAAGAGATATCTCTCTTGCCGCCAAACGATGGGAATTCGTAGCGGCCATAGTAAATACGTTTTCATTAATATCACAGAGAATACCGGTAAAAATAGGATTTTTCGCGTCCGTAGAGGCAGCAAAGGAAACGAGATTCACCATTTCTGCAAAATCTTTGCATTTCATATTTACATGGAACGTATGATCAATTTCCGTAACCAGCGGAAATTCTGCCGTATCTCTTGTGGGAAAATGGGAATTATACTGGCCCGCCTTAAAGAAAACAGTACTTTCGCCTTTTTTCTGTTCCATAACAACCGGACCGGAAGGCATCATTTTTATGGTAGACAAAAGATGGGGTGCCGAAATAAGGACGGATCCCCGCTCTTCAACATTAGCTTCGCAAAAAGTACGGATGCCGATGGAATAATCGTTAGCTTGAAATTCGACTTTTCCGTCTTCAGCGGAAATAAAGAAACCATTATTTGTGTTTGATGTGACTTTTGTTTGTGCTGCGCGTTGTACTCTTTCTAAAGCACGGCATAAGTCTTGTGTTTGGAATGTAACTTTCATGGTAGCTCCTTTACTAATATAAATTACAAAAAATAAAAGCAGTAGAAGTAGTTTGTGTGAATAAGTGAATAAGTCTGTGCAAAGGATATATATTCTTTCTTTTTCGAAGGGAATAACTTTGTGAATAATGAAAATTTTTATTCACTGAATAAACAGTTTTTTATAAAAAATGATTTATTCACAAGTTATAAACAATTTATTTAACCAAAAAATTGTTTTTTAAACAAGTATTTTACCTTTTCCTTTTGAGAAGAGTTAATATATCTTTCAGTTCTTTTCTCGTCCTGTCATTATTTTTGAGTTCTTTTTGTACTCGTTCGTAAGCATGGACAATCGTACTGTGGTCTTTATTGAAATATTTTTCCAAAGAGGGAAAAGAATCATTCAGTTCTTCGCGGGCAATATACATTGCCATCTGCCTCGGAATGACCACATTTTTGGGACGGGATTTGCCTAAAACCTGTTCTTTCTTTACATTATAATACTTGCAGACAGTATCAATGATTGTTTCGGCAGATAAATGACTGTAAAGATCCACCTTGATAATATCGGCAAGGGCGTCCCGGGCGTTTTCCAAAGTAAGGGGAACATTCTTGATCTGGCAATAACCGACAACCTGTTTGAAAGCGCCTTCCAGTTCGCGGACACTGGAATTGACATTTCCCGCGATAAAGGAAATTACTTCTTCAGGCATATCGATATGGGAGCGTTCCGCCTTCTTCTGCAGGATGATGGAACAAATTTCAAAATCGGGAGGAGAAATATGGGCAATCATACCGCTGGAGAATCGTGTTATCAAGCGTTCATGAAAATCTTTCAGATCGCTCGGTGTACGGTCACTTGTCGTAATGATGTAGTTATCATTGTCAGCAATCGCGTTGAAAGTGTTGAAAATTTCCATACGGGATGATTCTTTCGTACCGTTAAAAAATTGAATATCATCAATAAGCAAGTAATCCACAGTGCGGTATTTTTCACGAAATTCCTGCATCTTTCCGCTGCGAATCGATTCAATGAGTTCATTCGTAAAGTTCTCGCTCGTTACAAAGAGAACGGAAAGATCAGGACGGTGAGTTTTTACATAATTGGAAATGGCAAGAAGAAGATGGGTCTTGCCCAAACCTGAAGGGCCGTAAATGAACAGTGGATTATAATTACTGGCTTCCGGCTTTTTTTTAGAATAATGATTATCGGGAGAATCCGTATATTCTTCACAGGAGAGAGCGATGGCATGGGCTGATTGGAAAGCAATTTCATTACAGTTGCCATGGACAAAATTATCGAAAGTATAATCGTCGAATTTATAAGGAAATTTCTTTTCCGGAGATTTAACCGGAAGAGGAACGGCAGAATGCCTGATGGAAGATGGATTATCCAAAATACTGGGAAGTTTAACTTCTTCCGGATTTTGCGGTTTGATATTCATAAAATCAGGCACTGCAGGTTTATCATAAATCTCCATATTTTCTTCTGTTTTATGGGAGTCTACTGAAGCATGAAAGTTTTCCTTTTTTTCCGTATCGGACATGGAAGAAGGAGAAGGTATTACAAAATTTTCGGAAGCTTCAGTAACAACAGGTATTTCCGGTGTCGGTTCAGCAGTAGGAACGTCGCTGCTTTCCTGGATTTTAAGAACAAGTTTTACCGAGACTCCACTTTTTTCAGAAAGAATTTTCTCTATTTTCTTCTTATAGACAGCATTAATCCAGGGAATCATATAAGGAACGGTGGATATGGCTGTGAAAATACCATCGGAAAAAGAAATGGGAAAAACGAAACTATAAAAGTTATTATAATATTCGGGATTTTTAATTTTTATTTCCTCTAAGACATGTGTCCAGAGTTCAAAAATTTCCATTTGTACATCCTTTCATACCCGGTCTGTTTAAAAGAGGAATAAATCTGTGAATAACTGTGAATAACTGTGCACAACTTTATAAATATGTACATACTCATCAGATTTTATCGGATAAAGTAAGAAAAGGAAAAAATTAATATTCCTGTGAATAATTTTATTGTACCATGTTGTCTTATTGCTGTCATTTACAAGATGTACCCTCCTTGGGGTCACTTTATACTATTCAACAGGTACTTATCTATAAGGAAAAGAGTCTGTTAAAGAAAGGCAGAATAGGGATTATTTTAGAAAATTGCTTGCTTTTTCCGAAGATATTTGTTATTATATTGCAGTCACATAGATGGTATCTATGTAAAAATACAGGGGCATAGCGCAATTGATAGAGCAACGGTCTCCAAAACCGTAGGTTGGGGGTTTGAGTCCCTCTGCCCCTGCCATATACGGCCCAATAGCTCAGCTGGATAGAGCACTTGACTACGAATCAAGGTGTCGGGAGTTCGAATCTCTCTTGGGTCACCAACAAAACCACTTTTATTTTGTCGGGATAAACAGTTATGTTTTTAACGGCAAGCTCAAACAGGGTCTTGATAAATTCAGGACTCTGTTTTTGTTTGAGCTGTTTTTGAAAAGTATCAATGATTTTATCAATATCAAAGGTTGTAGACTGTGCGATAGCCTGTCTGTCTTCGGCTTCTTTAATTTGCGCCCTGAGCCGCAGTATTTCTTCCTTGATTTGCGCCATTTTTGCGGATGTAAATTCATCTTCCCGGTCGGTCATATACAAATCGTATAATTTATCAAGCCGCTTAGAAGCATCGCTCTCCTGCTTTTTTAGCCTTTTTACCTGGTCTGTATAGTCCGGAACTTTGACGCCCATGTTGTTTTTAGCAATAATTCTTTTTATCTGGTCGTGTACATCCGGAGCCGTAAATAATTTGCGTATTAATTGATATACTGTTTCTTCTATATCATCACGATTGATAAATTTCTGCGTGCATTTCTCGTCTCCAACAAGACGTCCTTTTGGACATCTGTAGTAATAGTTTTTTATACCACGGCTGTTTTTCGTCGAGTGTGCGACCATAACAGACCCGCATTTCCCGCAATATATAAGACCGGATAAAGCATAGATTGCTTTTGCATTTCCTGCTCCTGATCTCCGTTTATTCTGATCCAATTTAACCTGCACCTCCTCAAAAATATCCCTTGAAACAATGGCCGGAATAACATTTTCAAAATACTGTACATTAGTGCTTGTCTGGTGTGTATTTCTTTTCCCCTTCCGGAATAGCGTTCTGCCAAGATAAAGGTCTCCAACATACTTTCTGTTCCGCAGAATTTCATAAATAGACGCTAAAGTAAATTCTTTCCCGGCGCGGTTTCGATACCCTGCATTAAAAAGCCGCTTGCGTATAACGCCGTAATGGACACCTGCGGAGTACCAGTCAAAAATCATACGAACCGCGGCCGCTTCTTTTTCATTGATAATTAGCTTTTTATCGGCATCAACAGAAAAACCATACGGCAGTCTCCCACCAGTGCACTTACCTTGAATTGCATTTTCGCGGAGCCCTTTTTTAATTTCATTTGAGAGGTTTCGTGAGTAATAAGCTGCCATGCCGACCAACATGGATTCCATCATCTGCCCTTCGGGGGACGTGCTGTCTATGTCCTGCCGACTGTAAGCATATTTTACGCCGGCTTCTTCCAGCTTGTGCTTTGTTATGTAATAGTCAAGTTCGTTTCGGGCATTGCGATCTATTTTGTGAAATACTACGACATCAAATTTTCCTTTCTGCGCATCTTTCAGCATGAGTTTGTACTGATCGCGGCCGATAGTCGTAGTACCTGATTTCGCTTCATCGGCGTACTTTGCAACAATAGCATAGCCGTGTTTTTTACAGTATTCCGTGCTGTCTCTGAATTGCGCAAGAATAGATTCTTCGCGTTGGTTTTCAGAAGAAAATCTGGCGTATAAAGCGGCTCTAAGCATAAAAAAAATCAGCTCCTTTTTTAGAAATGGGCTGATCGTGTTATAATATAATAGTAATCAGCCCGTGGGTGGGTTATTACATTCTCCCGTTATCGTACCGTTAATACGATAGCGGGATTTTTACATGCTATGCTGGAATATATACGCGGTCAGTATTGGACCCTAATACTACGATGTGATGGTCGATTATTTCTCGTATTAGATCCTTTTTTAAGCCCGAAGCTTCAATTCCCACGTCATCTAATATCTTCTGTAATTCTGCTTTCTTCATTTTAGATAACATAACCTCTTTAGTTGCATCTTTCAAAATACTGGTATCAACAAATTCTTTAATAAAATCAGTCTCTTTATAGTTCGTTAGGGGCGCACTATTAAATAACATATTAAATGAGATGCCGTTCTTGTATTGATTTGCGAGATAGATAACGGTTTTTCTGAAAGATTCCATATCATCCGCCCAGTCAGCGTTATAAATATTCGGAACGATTCCACGCTCAACAGCCCGCAGTAAAATTTGAGTACAGCCCTCCGCGTCAGATAAAGAATTGTGGTGATCTAATTTAAGACCCAACGCCGCGCACACTGTAGATAATTTATAATTGTTTAAACCCGGGAAAGCAGATCGCACGACTTCTACAGTGTCTATGTATAAAATGGGCTCATGCAAATTCAAAGAATAGACTTGATCACAGTGTTTTAAACAGCCGATATCAAATGGGGCATTGTGGGCAACAAGTACACACCCCGCGATGAAATCCTGTAAAGTCGATTTATAGTACTCCTCGAATGTAGGGGAATCTTTTACACTATCCCAGGTAATGTGGTGTATGTGACTATTTGTAAACTGTTTTTCCGGCGGACGGATAAGAGAAGTTATTTTGTCTACAACTTGTCCATTTTCAACTTTCACGGCCGAAATACTGCAAATTGAAAATGGCTGCGGACTCGCGGTTTCCACATCGATAGCAACGAAACTATTTAGCGGATATTGGTACGTATGATGACTGTGAATATCCATTCTTGCAAAACCGTTATATTCGGGTCGCCTGAACGGGTCTAAACTATGATCTATGCCGGGACGTTCAACAGGCTTACTTGCTGTCAAAGAGGATTCATCTCCTGATTTTTTCTTCTTAATATATTTGAAATAAATCCATATCAAAATTAGCAGTACTATAACAGACATTTCAGGCTCCTTTCAAAGAAAATCATTGGATTTCCGATTGCCTTAATACGGCCAGCCCCAAAACCTTTATATTTTCACAGTTATCCTCGGTGAAAAACATCGGAGCATATTTACTGTTGGCCGATGCCAAAGATACTGTTTTACCCGATTTGTAAAAACGTTTTAGACAGACCTTTTCGTTATCTATTTCAACACAGGCAATCCGGCCATTCGGTACCTCCGGCATAGACTTTATAAAGACTATATCGCCGTCGTTGATATTTGCATCGATCATACTGTCCCCGCGGACAGTGATACAAAAATCTACATCATATTTATTATCCACATCATAGTACGGTGTATCTTGGTTGAGATCTTCAAGCGGCTGTCCAGCGGCGGCGTATCCCAGCATGGGGACTTTTTTAAATTGTGGCTGATGGGCGCCCGGTGGGATAGCCGTTTCGCGCATAGCGTCTTCATCTCGCGCCTTCTTGAAACGTTCATACATATCCACGTCGCCGTTAAAAATTTCGGGGATGTATTCATCGTACATCTCATTATCTACATAAAATTCGTATAAAGTTTTATCGTATGCCTCGCATATCTTTTTTAAAAGATATAAATTAATAGGCTCTATACCATTTTCGTAATCCTCCAAATCTTTTTGGGGGATTTTTGTTATACTGGCAAGTTCGCTTAAATCGAGCCCCTGCTGTAGCCGCTCACTTTTCAACGCATCGCCGATTCGATCGTCGCATATCTGATCTGTGTCCAATAGGTAATCAATAGGAACTTTATACACGTTCGCAATCGCTTTAATCAAGTCAATATCAGGTTTACGTATTTCATTTTCGTACTGACTAAGTGTGTTTTGAGCAAGATTGAATTGCTGGGCAAACTCTTTCTGACTCAAGCCGTGCATCAGTCTCAGTTGCTTAATTTTCACAATTGTCACCCCCGAAGTCCTGTACTTTATAAGATCATAATATCTCTATTTGCGATTATTGTCAAGAAAAATCTCAAATAGCACTTGACAGATATCTCAAAAAGGGATAAACTAAGGTCACAATAAATCTCATATTGAGATAGAAAGGAGGATTAAATTGCGAGAGTATTTAATTCGGGCGCGCACAAAAGCCGGTTTAACTCAAGCGCAAGCGGCGAAGAAACTACTAATTTCTCAAAACTACTTGTCTGATATTGAGACCGGGAAGAGGCAAAAGGATCTGAAGCTCAACGTACTAAAGGGATGCGCGAAAGTTTACGAAGTTCCGCTGGATACCTTGATTTATGGCGAATCAGAGTACCAAGAAAGAAAAGAGGAGTAGCATGTATAAAAAAATTCAATATCAAAAATCGGGTAAAGACCCTCTCGAATTTCGTATATGAACTATAGGGACTAATTCACATTAATTTCTTCTCTCCGTTGAGCCGCCCGCAAATAACAAGTTGTTATTGCTATATCCACCGTGAACTGTGTTATGCTCGACAACAATTACCCTGGGCGGCTCAACGGAGAGAAGAACAGAAAAAAGCGAGGTGATTAAATTTGAGAGTTTCAGACGAGCTTCCATCAGTTATTGAAGTCAGTTATCAACCGCCGGGAGAAGAAGCAGATTTTCACGAATACAAGTTGGCGAAGTGGATTATGAGTTTATCGAAAGAACAGGAGGACTCAACATGGTAGATAAAATGATGAATTGGCTATGGCTGTTCGTGTTTATCACGATGCTTATCGCAGTCGTGGAGAAGCTGTCATGCGTACGTTTTTAATCGCATTTACGGCAATTGTTCTCTTAGCCGGTTACGTAGTACAGCCACCGGAAAAGACGGTGCCGTACAAAGTGACACTCCGGAACGGTGAGAGTGTCTGGGATGCTTGCACGAAAGTCGCAAGCAGTAAAGATGACGTGCGGGAAGTGGTCTACAACGCGATGAAAGAAAACCACATCAGCAACCCGGGCAGCGTTCAGCCGGGGACGGAATTAGTTATTCGAGTAAAGGAGATGAACTAATGGGGAGAAAACTCATATTAGCATTTCTAATCAGCGTATCAAGTATCTTGCTTGCACAAGCCGAATGGCTCATCGCAGAGTGTAGCGCGTACACACCGTACGACAGCGGAACGATTACTGCGACAGGCGAGACAGTCCATGTCGGAGGGGTCGCTTGTAACTTCCTGCCGTTCGGTACCGTCGTCATCATCGACGGCAAGGAGTACATCGTAAATGACCGATGCGGCATAGATAATTGTATCGATATTTTCATGGAAAGCTACGAAGAAGCGATTCAATTCGGTAGACAGTACAAGGAGGTTTATATCAAAAGATGAATTATAAAAAGATTTATTCGCAAGCACTTAAAACTATTTTAGGTGGAAGAGAGGGAATAGTTCTCCGGCAATTTACTGAATCCGCGGACGACAAGGACCTACTCACATTTGATAATTACGGCTTGTTTTTCATCCCGAAAGAGCTAAATGTCTTCGCGAAGCATGTCGGGACATCGTTATCCGCACATGAGGTGTGTAAGTTCATTCCGAAAAAGGATGCAGTACTCACAACTCTACAACCGACAAGCACTGTTATCGGAAAAAGGCCGTGCGGGCGTGTGTTAGAAAAACCAGACGGCAGTGAATATCCGTATCTTCTCGATGACAGCTATTTCGGATATTTCGACCATGACGCGGAGATTAAGGTAAACCTGGCTGCAAAAACGTCGGTATTCTATATTTTCGAAAATGACAAGTTGGTATGCGTTGTCGCACCAATACACAGAAAGAAATGAAAGGTGGTGGTGTAAATTGATTGCTGGTACAAGTAAAAACCGCTCAACTGCTGGAACAGTTAAGCGGCAAAAACAAACACTTACTAATTTAGTATAGCACAAATGAAGGAGACAGAAAAATGATTAGAATCGAAATCGACGCAGAGAACGTAATCGAATTGAAAGAACAGTTGAAAGGCCTCTTGAACGAGCCGGTTAAAAGCACAGTAACAGTTACACCGGAAAGCGTTACAGTTACCGCACCACAGGTCAAAGAAGTCAAAGCGCCGAAGGCAAAGAAAGCAGAGCCCGTAAAAGAAGAACCGCCGAAAGCGGCAGCTGCAAATGAGCTGACAGAAGACCAGAAGACTGAACTGCGTACACTCTGCGCGGAGTATACGCATAAAGTATCTGACGGCAAAGAACGGATTAAACAGTTCTTGAAAGACAAAGGGCTTGCTAAAGTAACCGAACTCAAGCCCGCTGATCTGTCAGAATTTAAAGCGCTGGTGCAAATCTAAAATGGCGCACGCAATGTTAAGCGCATCGGCCAGCTCCCGATGGCTGCACTGCACGCCGTCGGCAAGACTGGAGCGGAAGTTTCCAGACACGTCGAGCCCGTATGCGGAAGAAGGTACGCAAGCGCACGCGTACGCCGAACGCTTTCTGAACCTGTTCTTAGAGACCGGTAAGGCTACCGTTGTGATAAACGACAACGCAGAGATGCAGGAGGCTGTACAGGCTTACGTCAACATCTGCGTCGAAAAGATCAACGAAGCGAGAACTGCCTCTCCGGATGCGCAGATCAAAGTCGAACAGCGGCTGGACTTCTCCCGCTGGGTGCCGGAAGGTTTCGGCACCGGCGACATGGTGATGGTGTCGGATAAGTACTTTGAAATCGTTGATCTCAAGTACGGCAAAGGTGTCCCGGTCTCGGCTATCAACAACAGTCAGATGCGGCTGTACGCACTCGGCATGTATGAGGCCTTCGGGTATCTGTACGGTGCCGATGAAGTCAGAATGACGATTGTGCAGCCACGGCTTGACAGCGTTTCGACTGAAACCATTTCTGTGAAAGACCTGCTTGCGTGGGGTGAAGAAGTCAAAAAAAAGGCAAGAGTCGCGTTTAAAGGCGAAGGCGATTTTTGCGCAGGCAATCACTGCCGATTCTGTAAAGCAAGGAACACCTGCCGAGCCCACGCAGAATACGAACTGAAAAACGTCAAAGAAGATCTGCAGACGGCAGAGCTGGAAGACTTTGAGATTTCCGACATCCTGCTTCGTGCTAAGGGCATCAAAACTTGGCTGGACGGTCTGGAAGCCTACGCGCTGAGAAAAGCGCTTGACGGCTACGACTGGCCCGGGATGAAACTTGTCGAGGGCCGCAGCAACCGGAAGATTACCGATGACGCTATCGCAGCGGACAACCTTTTGAACGCGGGTTTCGGAGCCGAAGCGATCTACAAACCGCGGGCACTGCGGTCGATTACCGACTTGGAAAAGCTCTGCGGAAAGAAAATGTTCAGTGAGTTGATGTCAGGCGTCATAGAAAAGCCGCCGGGCAAACCGACGCTGGTCTCTGCGGATGACAAGCGGCAGGCAATAAAACGGCAAAATGTAAAAAATGATTTTGACGAAAGTCTTTTATAAAAAAGGAGAAAACACAATGAAAAGCATTAAATTTGTAACCGGATTAGTCAGACTGTCTTACGCGAACATCTGGGCGCCGAAAGAAGACCTTAGCGGCCGTATGCGTTACTCGGCAAATCTGCTTATCAAGAAAAGCGACACAAAGACGATCTCACGTCTGAAAGTGAAAATCAAAGAGCTTATTAACGATGAAGAAGCTAAAAAGGTTCTTGGCACAAAAGGCAAAGGTATTGACCTGCCTATTCGCGATGGAGATACCGACCGGGAAGGCGATGACAACTACGTCGGACACTACTTCCTGCATGCAAAAGCAACGGAAGACTATCCGCCGAAGATTCTGGGCCCTGATGGTGAAGAAATTTTCGATAAATCAGAAGTTTACAGCGGCTGCTATTGTCAAGCGGTTTTGCAGCTTTTTATATATAACCAGGGTGGTAATCGTGGTGTGGGCGTTGGCCTTAATGGATTGAAGAAAATTAAAGACGGCACGCCTCTGTCCGGCGGCAGTGTTTCCGCAGGAGACTTCGACGATGATCTCTTAGGCGCTGACGCCAAAGATGACGATAATGATGATATTTTTTAAGGAGTAGGAATTATGGCTACACTGGCAATCGATTTGGAGACGTACAGTGACAATGATATCAAGTACGGAGTCTATAAATATGTGGACTCGCCGAACTTTGAAATCTTGTTGCTCGGATACAGTTTCGATGATGGGCCGGTGCAGGTAATTGATCTTACTAAAAAGGAGATGCCTGTGCAGATTGCACAGGCTCTTTTCGATAGCAGCATCACAAAGACGGCGTTTAACGCGAACTTTGAAATTACCTGTTTCAAAAAACTGTATCCGGAATTGCCCGCGGAGCAATGGGAGTGTACAAGTGTACTGGCGCTGTACAATTCGCTGCCGACGAAGCTCGCGGATGTAGCTGCCGTGCTGCACCTCGGCGCAGATAAACAGAAAGATACCCGGGGCAAGGCGTTAATCAACTACTTTTCAAAGCCGTGCAGACCGACAAAAACGAACGGCGGCAGAACACGTAACCTGCCGGAACATAATCCGGAGGCGTGGGCGCAGTACATCGGGTATAACCGGCAGGACGTGGTTGTCGAAAAAGCGATACGACAAAAGTTATTGTCGTTAAAACCTCCGGAACTCGAACACAAATATTGGCTCATGGACCAGGCGATTAACAGCCGCGGGGCAAGAATCAATGAAAAACTGGTTGAAAACGCTATCCGCATAAATCGAGAATACAAAGCGAAACTGCTTGCGGAAGCGGAAGCGCTTACGGAACTTGAGAACCCGAACAGTCCCGCACAACTCAAAAAATGGACGGAAGATCACTTGAGTGAAACTGTTGAATCACTGGATAAGAAAGCGATTGCCGAACTCCTGAAAAAAGACATTCCTGGCGACGTGCGGGTCATGCTGGAACTTCGGCAGCAGCTGGGCAAGACTTCTATTAAGAAATACGAGGCCATGCAAAATGCGATGACGACAGACGGCAGAGTGCACGGCATGTTCCAGTTCTACGGCGCGATGCGTACCGGCCGCTGGGCGGGGCGTATTGTACAGCTGCACAACTTGCCGCGGAACAGCATGGACGCTAAGGAACTGGATACCGCCCGGGCTTTTGTCAAAAACGGCGATCTGGAGATGATGGAGCTGTGTTATGACAACGTACCTGATATTTTATCCCAACTTGTCCGGACAGCAATTACCGCAAAGCCAGGCTGCAGATTTATCGTTGACGACTTCTCCGCCATCGAGGCAAGAGTAATAGCATGGCTTGCGGGGGAGAAATGGCGGCAGGACGTCTTTGCCGAAGGCGGCGATATCTATTGCGCTTCTGCTTCGGCGATGTTCGGCGTTCCCGTTGTTAAGCATGGTGAGAATGGCCACCTGCGGCAAAAAGGCAAGATTGCCGAACTGGCACTTGGTTACGGAGGCTCCGTCGGTGCGCTAAAACAAATGGGCGCCGATAAGATGGGGCTTTCCGATGATGAGTTGCAGGACATCGTGACGAAATGGCGCGCGGCGTCACCGGCGATTACCAAGTTTTGGTGGGATGTAGACAACGCAGCTAAAAAAGCAATCAAGACCGGAGGTACCGTCAGGATCAAGCAAGGACATCTCGCTTTCTGCCGAAAACAGGGCGCGCTGTTTATCGAATTACCGTCCGGCAGACATCTTGTGTATATCAAGCCGGAAATCGGAGAGAACCGTTTCGGCGGGGAGTCTATCTTATACCGTGGCATCGAACAGGGCAGCCGGAAGTGGGGCAAGTTGGAGACCTACGGCGGCAAGCTTGTCGAAAACATCGTGCAGGCTGTTGCCCGCGACTGCTTAGCGGCGGCTATGCTGCGGCTAACGGAAGCTGGGTACAAAATCATTATGCACATACACGATGAGGTCGTCATGGAAGCGCCCGACGGCATAGGAAGCCTCGCTGAAGTTACAGAGATTATGTCGAAAAATGAGCCGTGGGAGGCCGGTCTGATTAAAACCGCGGACGGCTTTGAAGGTCAGTATTATATGAAAGATTGAGGTACTAAAAATGAACAAAATACAGATGGAACAACAGATCAAAATCGCAAAAGAAGGAATTGAAGTACTCGATAAATGGACAGAAATGCTTGACGCCGAAGCACTGGAAGAAAAGCGTGAACAGATAGAAAAAGCAAAAGACTACTGCAAAGACTGCTTAGATGCTTCGCAAACTCTTATTGAAGCTATTGAAGCAACAGAACCGAAGAAAGAAGAAGTAAAGAAAGATGAACCGACGAAAGAAGAAAAACCGAAGCGCAGACGAGCTCCGGCTAAGAAGAAAGAAGAACCTATTACAGAACCTTGCCCGCCGGTTGCTGCGGATGACTTAGATGATTTATTCTGAGGCGGATTATGAGAATTATCAGTCAATACCGGAATAGTCGGTTATTCGAAGTCGTGCGCGCGTTTTACAACAACGGAGAGTTAATCCCGGGTGCGCAGTATTGTGATCAGGAATGCCTGCAGGTGCACACTGCCTGTGGGCACGCCTTTCACTGCCGCTGGCGCTTTCAGTGCAGCATGCGCGGCCTCAGCGACGAGGGGTCCACATATACTTGCCCGAAGTGCGGAAAACGTTTGTGGAAAGGCACATATGACACTCCGTGGCTCGATTTGTCCGAATCCGGGCGTAAACGTGTACTCGTACCGTACCGTATCGAGCTGGAAGCGAAAGAATACAAAAATTATCTGGACATCTGCGCGGAAACATTGAATGTAGATATTGGGTCGCCGATTGACGTGTCCGTACATACTGTCAAAAAATACACTCTGCGCTTTGATTTCAAAAGCCGGGAAGCGGTTTACGTAGAACATGGCGCCCGCGGACGCGCGGTACTTACAAGGGGCTTATGGCCGCTGAACAGGATAGCAAGCGATAAAGCGAAGTTTTGCATGAAAGATACTGTTTTTCACTACCTGAACGCGGAAAGCAATATTCATCATACAGAAAGGATCCAGATAAACAGCTTTTTCAAAGATATTGTCAGATGTTTTAATCAAAAGCTGTCTGATACTGTCGGATATACTGTTAAATCCGCGTATATGCCGACCAGCTTACAGGACGGTCACAGCGTTTTTGACTACTGCTTTTCAAATTTCGCATGGCGCCTGCGTTATCCGGACGCAAGAAACCTGACAACGGAAGAAATCAGGATGTGTCCATATGCAGATGACCCGGTAATGCGCCTGTTTGACGAACGAAAGCCGTATCTGCAGACTGCGCGTGAAATTTACCGTTTCCCGGATATGCCTGGGCTGAATGCCAGACTGGTCAAGTGCCCAATTAATTTTTTAAATATAATCCGGACGGCGTGGCCAATTTTACACGAGATAGACAACAAATACAAACTCTTAGATGCACTTCTGCAAAAACGGTATGATATCGGTTTCTACCACAGCTTAGACAGTTATCTCCGATCCCTACGAATAATCAGGCATATCCGGGGCGAAGCGGCTGCGGTTAGGCTTGTGGAGCGCGAGAATGATTATATCGTACGAGATTGTGGGCATATGTGGGATCTCCTGACTCCACAGAACAAGCGCATTTTTATCAAAGCGAAAATCCGCAGCCGGGATATTCACGACTACCTTACGCGCTTAGTAGACAAGCAGCAACACAAGAACGTCCGTATCAAGTACAAGTCTCTGCGGGATTTCCCGTTGACGGGCAAAGTTGATGATTTAATCTTCAGCCTGCCGCCGGATACCGAACAGTTAGCAAATTTAGGCCGCGCTATGCACAACTGCGTCGGCACTTACCGCGACCGTGTTTTATCTGACAAAGTACGCATTATTGCCGCTTTCAGAAACCGAAAGCCGGTCATCTGTATCGAGATCAAAAATGGCGCGGTGGCGCAGGCAAAACTGGTCAATAACCAGCCTGTCCGAGATGACGCGGAACTCAACCGCGCTTTGCTGGCGTGGGCGAAATCAAGGAAATTAACAATAGAAACAAATGACGTTCAGACAGAAAGAGAGGTGACCGGCATTGCGGCTGCAGTATGATATTGAATTCACGATAGCGACTGCGCCGCAGCGCTTCGCTAAAAAATGGAAACACACGAAAACGACATGGTCGCACCTGCTTGAAAGGCTGTCTAAACCGACTGTGACAGGTGAGACCGTCGCAGAGTACAAAGCAATGAAGAAATCGGACAGAGACAATCGCAAAGACATCGGAGGCTTTGTCTGCGGATATCTCAAGAACGGCCAGCGGCTCAAGCAGAACGTCGAGTACAGGCAGGTTGTCTGCCTTGATGCCGACAGTCCTGACGACGACTTCCTGACTGATCTGGATATCGGAATGGGCAACGTAGCGTGGGGACTGTACACAACGCACAGCCACACTGCTGCTGCTCCGCGCTACCGCGTGCTTATCCCGCTTGACAGGCCCGTAACAGCAGATGAATACAAAGCTATTGCACGACTGCTGGCAAAAGACATCAGCATTGAAGCAATGGACTCTACAACATATGAGCCCGAACGGCTGATGTACTGGCCGAGTAAGCCGCAGGACGGGGAGTTCATCTTCAGACACAATGACGGGCCGATTCTTAATGTCAATGACACGCTGGGCAGGTACGAAGACTGGCGTGATACGTCGCTGTGGCCGACTTCGAAAAAAGAAGCAAGTATCACGGTATCAGCGGCAAAAAAGCAAGGGGACCCGCTGACTAAGCCGGGGCTTATCGGCGCATTCTGCAGGGCGCACACGATCGAAGACGCTATAGAGACGTTCCTGTCCGATGAATACACCGCCTGTGCGGTAGAAGGGCGGTACACGTACACGAAAGGCAGCACAAGCGCGGGGCTTGTCGTGTACGATGACAAGTTCGCTTATTCGCATCATTCGACAGACCCTGCCGGCGGCAAACTATGTAACGCTTTTGACCTCGTCAGGCTTCACAAGTTCGGAGCGCTTGACGCGGATGCCGCCGAAGGCACTCCGGTAGTTAAAATGCCATCATATACCGCAATGGTAAAGATGGCAGGGGAAGATGAAGCGACAAGACGCATAATAAGCACAGAACAAGCTGAAGATATCAAGAAGAGTTTCAAAGAATCCGGATTTAATGCTGCTGATGCCGATATGGACTGGATGGCGGAGCTGACAAGAGGATCAGGGAAGAACGCACCGATACTTCCGGTAGCGGGGAATTTTATCGCTATTCTTGAGAACGATCCGCAGCTCAAGGGGACTTTCGGACTCGACTTGTTCTCCCGGAGGCTTATTGTCAAAAAAGACCTGCCGTGGCGTAAAAAAGGTACCGACAATATCTGGCGGGATACTGATGACGCCGGCCTGCGTAACTATTTAGCAAAATACTACGATCTGGCCGCAAGGCAGGTCATCGATGACGCATTAGTAGAAGTCATGTACAAGCACAAAACGCACCCGGTAAGAAATTATCTGAAGAACTTGAAATGGGACGGAGTCAAACGTGCAGAAACGCTGTTTATTGACTTTTTAGGCGCCGAAGAGTTGCAGTACGTAAAAGATGTCACGCGGACGTGGCTCAAGGCCGCCGTGGCACGTATAGAGCGCCCGGGAGTCAAATACGACTCGTGCATAGTGCTTAGTGGCCCGCAGGGCATAGGCAAAAGTACGATTTTAGGCAGGCTGGGCGGAAAATGGTTTAACGACAGTATTGTCAGTTTTCAAGGCAAAGAAGCAATGGAACAGCTGCAGGGGAGCTGGATCATTGAGTTGTCCGAAATGCAAGCATCTACAAAAGCGGATAATGACATGATCAAAGCTTTTCTATCCCGGCAAACGGATAAATTCCGGGCGCCCTACGGACGGCGTACGGAAGAGTACCCGCGGCAGTGCGTGTTCGCTGCTACTACGAATGACAGCATCTTTCTTAAAGACCGTACCGGCGGGCGTCGTTTCCTGCCTGTCTTCTGCTTGGGTGATGGCAAACGTCCGCTGTCTGATTTAACAGATGATTTCATCGGCCAGGTATGGGCAGAGGTCAAGCAGCTATATGAAATAGATCAAAATCTGTACTTGTCGGCCGATTCTGCGAAGGTCGCAAGAGAGCTGCAGGAAGCACATACAGAGGGCGGAGAGAAGCTCGGACTGGTTTTAGAGTATCTGAAGATACCGTTACCCGCGAATTGGGGCGATATGGATTTATACGACCGGCGGGACTACCTGAAGCACCACGGTGAAGAAGGCTATCCGGAAGGAACAGTGACAAGGAACCGTGTGTGCGCGCTGGAAATATGGTGCGAAGTTTTTGACGGGACGCGGCAGGGCTTTAGAAATGTTGACGCCCGCGAAATGAACGGTATTTTACAGCAGCTGAAAGGTTGGACGGAATACAAAGACAGTCAAGGGAAATTACGATTCGGTAATTTATACGGGCCTCAAAGGGCTTTTATTCGAAAGAAAAAAGAATAATCAGGTGTTACCAATTCGTGAAAAAAGTGTTACCAATGTTACCAATGTTACCAATGTTACCAATCTTTAGAAAAATTCAGAATTTATAGAGGTTATAGAGAAATGATACCGAATGTTACCAAATGTTACCAATTATTTTTGGAATTGGTAACAGGTAGAACGTCGATAGTGCCTGTGAAAAATGCCAAATGTTACCAATGTTACCAATTATTCTATGGAGAATTATTGAAATATAGAGTTATAGAGAAAAATAATAGACACATGTTTATTTATTTCTTCTATAACTCTATAATCCGTAGGGGTCCTCGCGCGTGCGCGCGCGGCGCGCGAAATAAAGATTTATATTCTTATTATATAGGCGAAAAAGCCTTTGTATATTTATGAGGTGAAAATGAAAGAATATGCAGTAGAAAAACATCTGATATCCGTGACGCAGGCTTGCGGCGGCATGTGCATCAAGTTCACGAGTCCGGGAATGACAGGAGTGCCAGACAGGATTGTCATTCTTCCCGGCGGGAAAATTGGATTTGCGGAGTTGAAAGCGCCGGGGAAGAAGCCGAGACGGCTGCAAAGAAATGTTCTCCGCAAGTTGTACCGGTTGGGCTGTATAGTGTGCGTGATTGATAATCTGGAATCTGCAGAAAACTTTATCCGGAGGCTGGCACGATGAAATATGTACCGCACAAGTATCAGGAAGCCGTAATTGAGCACATCTTGGAAAATCAAGGAACCGGGATATTTCTGGGCATGGGCTTAGGCAAAACATCTACAACGCTATCAGCTATCTTTCAAGCAATGTTTGACGAATTATCGATTAACAAAGTTCTGATTGTAGCGCCGAAGAAAGTAGCTGAAGCTACTTGGCAGGATGAAGCGTCAAAGTGGGATTGTTTTAAGAGTCTTACGTTTTCTGCAATTCTGGGAACACGGGCGCAGAGGCTGCAGGCACTGGCAAGAAAAGCAGATGTGTATATCATTAACCGCGAGAATGTCGTCTGGCTGCTTGAGTATCTGCGTTATAAACCCGATTTCGATATGCTTGTTATCGACGAGAGTACGAGTTTCAAAGACGCAAGTACGAAACGATGGAAAGCGTTACGAAAGGTTAGGACGTGCTTCAGAAAAATAGTTTTGTTGACCGGCACACCACGCCCGAACGGGCTGATGGATCTATGGGCGCAATTGTACTTGCTTGACGGTGGTAAACGGCTGGGGCGGACACTGACAGAGTACCGGAATAATTATTTTGTACCGGATAAGCAGAACGGCCCGGTGGTTTACAGCTATCGGATACGGAGCCCGGACGCCGAAAAAGAAATCTATGACAAGATATCGGACATCTGTATTAGCTTGAAAGCTGAAGATTATCGTCTGATGCCGGATAAACTTCCGCCGGTTACGGTTCCCGTGGTACTTGATGAAAAATCACAAAAAGCATACAGGGAACTTGAGCGGGAGTACATCACAGAGTTACACGGTGAGGAGATAACAGCTTTATCGGCAGCAGCGGTCAGTAATAAGTTGCTGCAGCTGGCAAACGGAGCTGTGTACGGCGATGATAAAGCTGTCATACCGGTTCACGACGCGAAGATTGCCGCGTTAAAAGAAATTATAGAAGCAAATGACGGAAATCCGATTTTAATCTTCTATAATTTCAAACACGACAAAGACAGGATCAAGAAAGCGTTCCCGGAAGCGCAGGAGTTGCAAAATTCGTCCGATATAAGGGCTTGGAACGAAGGAAAGGTAAAACTACTCATAGCACACCCTGCAAGCGCGGGATATGGCCTTAATTTGCAAGCAGGTGGGCATATTATAGTTTGGTTTGGTCTGACCTGGAGTCTGGAACAGTACCAGCAGGCTAACGCAAGACTGGAAAGGCAAGGACAGACGGAGCCGGTTATCATACATCACTTAGTCGCGAAAGGTACGGTGGATGAATTAGTTATGCAGGCATTGAAACGAAAAGAAAACGGGCAGGAAGCCATGATGAATGCGGTTAAGTTGTTAGTTGAAAGGAGCGACAGAAAATGAAATTAAAGAAGTTACTGAGAGTCATTCCGGTAGTTAGCACAACACGAGTTATCAGAGCAAGCATGGGGTTGTACGGGCAAACGTACAGAGTGATGTTTGAAGGCCGATGTGAAAAAATCCCGTACTGGCTTGTGGATTTTGAGGTTATGGCAGTGACAAGCGGGGATGGTAAGCTGATCATCGAGGTGTGCGATGAATAGCGCGGACATGGTGAACAGGCCGCCGCACTACAACAAAGGCCGTGTAGAATGTATCGATGCGATTGAAACGGCAACAAGTGATTTAAGCGGTATCGAAGCTGTGTGTACGGCGAATGCCATTAAGTACTTGTGGCGATGGAAACAGAAAAACGGAACGGAAGACTTGAAGAAAGCCAGATGGTACATAGATCACTTGCTGGAAAGGATTGACGAGAAATGACAGAGATTTTGATTTTCGTAATCGGCGCGTGGATTGGTGCTATCGTCGGTGTCGTAACAGTAGCGTTGTGCGTCGCGGCAGGCAGGAGGAGAAATGACGGTTAAAGAGTTTTTACGGTCAGTCAGAGACCAGGACAGCTTGTTACGTGCATATGAGCAGGAATTAGAAGACTTGAGGCGCAGAGCGTACAACATCTCAAGTCCGAAGCTTGGTGACAAGATACAATCAAACCATTTAGCTACTCTTGATGAGATTGTCGACAAACTGGATTCACAGATTGAAAAGGTAAATGCCGCTTGGGATGAGCTGATTGACAAGAGAGATCAGGCTAAAGCACTGATTGATAAGGTAGATGACGAGAGTAGCAGATGTGTGTTGTACAGGTACTATATTCTCACGCAGCCGTGGGAACAGATAGCCGTGGATATGAATTACACGATCCGATGGGTCTATAAGCTGCACGGAAGATCTTTGCAAATTTTAGAAAAAGAGTTCACTAAAATTCATTATAATTCACTATGAGACGTGCTATTATGGTAAAGGGAAATTTAAGGATGAACCTCCTTTCCGCAAAAAGCACATGTCACTCCCCGGCATGTGCTTTTTGTTTACTTTTTTAACGTTTCAATCGGTGAACAATGGGGGTATGTTTCGGAATTTCATGGCTCAGGGCCGCAATTCGGCGGGTCCTTTTTAATTTTTCTCAGCAGATGTATTTTAATATACAGGTGTATACCAAATGACAAACACGGCACGAAACAGGGCAATCAAAAAACTAAACAACTACATCTGGACACTGCAGCATAGGTGCGACACGATCAACAAAGTTAATGAGAATCTCATTATGCAGTATTGCCGGTTTACTGTTTTAGCTGAAGAAATATCTCAGGAATTAACTGCTAACTTAGACAAAATGGATGCGGCTAATGTTGAGGCGCATCTGCGGCGATATGAACAATTTAACAAAACAGCGCTGGGGATTTATAAAGCGCTGAAGTTCGACAAAATAAAGGATGAAGAGGCCGACAACGGAAATCCTTTTACGCGCATGCTGACCGAAGCACAGAATGATGGCGATTTTTAAACGCTGCAATACGTGTCATCAGCTCTACGACGGGTACAGATGCCCTGTGTGTACCCGCAAATTTGCTAAAAAATATCAGACGGAAAACACAGCAAAAAAAGTATATGCATCCCGTTTGTGGCAGAAATGCCGCAAAAACGTGCGTATAAAATACATGGATTACGATATTTGGCTGCTTGGAATTGGCGTTTTACAGCGGTTAAATAATCCGATTATTCATCACATTAAAGAGCGGGATGAAAGACCGGATTTGCTGTTTGCTTTAGATAATCTAATTACCGTTTCCGAAAAAAGCCACGGAGAAATACATGCATTGTATAGAGCTGATGGGGTGAAAAAAGAGTATGCATTACACAGGATAGCTGACGGCATAGCAGAATTTGAAAAGAGGTTTGGTGATGGTTGAAGATGAAATTAAGCTGCTGAAAGTACCGGCAGAACTTAACGAATTTATCGGAGACTATTACAAAGCTCTGGTAAAACGGGCAGATAACGAACTGGTAGGAGAGTCGGAATATCGGTGCTTTAAGCGGTTTCTGGATCTGTACAATTCGGGAAAATACAAATTCGCATTTAACGCAATGCGCCGGATGTTCCAGTTTATAAATTTACTGATTTATGTAGACGAGGACGGCAAAGCTAAACGCTTGAGCCTGTACCCTGTTCAAAAGTTTATTATGTGCGGGATCTTCGGGTTACGATATCCGGATGGCCGGTACTTGGTTAATACTGCGAAACTATATATGGCACGACGCAACGGAAAGAGCTTTCTATTGTCCGCCGTGCTGCACTATTTAATGGGAATGAGCAAATTCCGGAATGAATTGATTGTTCTTGCGTCGTGTAAAGGGCAGAATGCGACTATTTGCTTTAAAGAATTTTGTAAATTTATTGATAATGACCGCCGCTTGAAGGAGGTTTTTGACAATGTAAACAAGACAGCGTGCTGGGCAAAGCACAAGAACACCGGGAACTATTTAGAAATGTTTCGGACAGGCGGAAGCGCGAAGAACTCATTGGATGGGTACACGAACAAAGTAGCCGTTATCGATGAAGAAATGCTCTGTGATGAAATCATCACTAAGACAATACAAGACGGGCAAGCACATTTTAAGGATGCATTACTTGTCGCGATGTCTACAGCGCAATTTGAAATCGGCGGAGACAATCATAAAAGCTGGTTGACTTTGAGAAAGATGTTGTACGAAGATCTTTTACCAGATAATGTTTTCTTGTTTTTAGCAGAGCCCGACGCGGCGGATATTCAGAGTAAAGACTATGCGAATATCAAGCTGTGGGGCAAAGCGAATCCGGTACTGCTGTTTGAACAAGACGGATTTACAATTAAAGACCACATCCGGAAAAAATATTTGCAAAAAGCTAAAGAGGCGGTCGCGAAGAAAGGGTTTACGCTGCAGTCGTTTGTGACAAAACAATGTAACACTTGGTATTCGGCCGAAGATAAACAGGTTTGTACATACGACCAATTGATAGCTTGCGGAATAGATACTACTTTTGAAGACCTGATACAGGCCGGATATAAAGACTGGTACTTAGGAATAGACGCTTCTCAAACGGTCGATTTAACATCGGTGGTTTGGTTAACGTATTACGGCGTAGATCAAACAGGAGCGATGGTAGAGAAAGATGCTCCCGCGGCCGGGTATAGATTGTTTACACATAGTGTGTCGTGGATGCCTGAAAAGAAATTGCAAGATCATGTAACGTCGGATAAGTTTTGTTATCGAGATTACCTTGATACGGAACTTTTTTTATGTTCCGGCGCAGGCGGCGAGAACATCGATACAGTACAGGTTTTTGAATACATAGACAAAATCAGAACAGATCACGATTTACATTACGTAACGATCGCCGCAGATCCTTACAACATCGCCGGGATACAAGACCGGTTGTCTGAGATATGCGATACCTTTATTTTGCAAAACCAAAGTCCGAAAGCGCTAAGTCAGTATATCGAAGCGCTGTCGCAGCACTTTAAAGACGGGGTTATTGCATACGCTAAGGGGCGTGAAGATATATTTCTAAAAGCCGTTACGAACTCTTTATTAGTGCGGAACAGTACCGGATTTTATTCTATCGAAAAAATTACTCTTCGCGCAGACAGCAATATTCGAATAGACCCGCTGGACGCGGCGCTGACGGGATTTATTGCGTGCTACATTGATTTTAACCGGCGTACTCCATCCGGTGACGAGCTGGTAGATGATTGGTTCGACATGATGAAAGGTAGGTGAGTACATGATTACAACGGAAGAACTAAAAGATTATCTACGCATCCCGTACAACGACGATGACGCTTTTATTCGGCGGATTATAGATACTGGCTATGGATACTTGGAAGATGCAATTGATGATTACAAAGTGCTGTACAAAGCGAATGAGCGGTTTCGGAACAAAGCCGACTTGTGGGTGATGACTCAATGGGGCCCGCACATGTATGACCAGCGAGAAGGCATGTCAAGCATTGCAGATGCAGGTTTAAACTATGGAGCGCGGGCGATGCTTACGCAATTACAATTTTATCGATTGGAGGAAAAGTGATATGGATTTGAGAATTAATGGGGCTATTGAAGCCGCGGCAGATGTAGTTAAAGCATTAAATGAGGCTACGGAGGATGTTACGTTGGTGATTAACTCTCCGGGAGGTAGCGTACTTGAAGGTCTGCAAGTGGTTAATGCAATCAGGAATTGCAAACAGAAAGTAACGGCTAAAGTGGAAGTTATGGCATGTTCTATGGGCGGGGTTATTGCGCTGGCGTGTAATCAGTTGATTATGCATAAAGACGACCTGCTTATGCTGCACAATTGCATGTCTTGTGTAGAAGGCAATAAGGAGGATTTAGCGAATGAAATTGAGTCTATGAAAGCTATCGATGCCGTCTTGCACAGCATCGTAACGGAGCGTGCTAAAGATAAAACATTGGACGCCCGAATCGATAGTGGTGAAATGTGGCTTACCGGAGAACAGGCAGCTGAAATGTTTGACCATGTGATCGTTGAAGCTGCAGCTAAAAAAACCGATATGGTAGCTATAGCGGGTTTTGCAGGGGTAATACACAAATTGCAGGATCTTGAAGCTGAAAAAAGAGAAGCCGAACGCAAAGCAAATTACAAAGTTCCCGAAGACTTGCAGGCTCTGCTTGACTCGGCAGATAAACTGGGGTAACAGCTATGCTGGATAAATTTAAAGCTTTTTTCCGTGGCGGTGTATACGAAAATACGAAAAAGAATTTCTATCCTATCGGCATAGGCCAACGCGTTGCGGTCGCGGCTGGTGGGGATACTATTTTTGCTACATGCATTGAGATTCTTGCTAAAAATATTGGGCAGATCCAGTGGGGTCTGTACGATCCGGGGGGGAATACTCCCGCAGTTTTCAGCCCGCGTTACGAACGGGCGCTTAATGTGGAGCCGTACGATGGTATAAATGCATATGAATTTTGGCGGTGGATGGAAGTACAGCGAAATGCTTATGGAAACGCATATGCGTACATTCAGTGCGGTAAATCGGGTGTAATAGAAAAGTTAATTCCGTTGGATGCGGCAAGTATTAAAGTGTATTGGGATAACGCGGACATACTGCAAGGACAGCGGAAGATGGTATATGAGTACTATGATACACAATCTGGGCACCGCTTTACTATTTTACCTGAAGAAATTTTGCATTTTAAAGCTTTTAGTATTAACGGACTTGTTGGTCGAAGAGCTATTGATGTGCTGATGAATGCGCTAAAAGGGTCGGCGGAATCGGAAAGCGCAATGCGCAGTGCCGTGATAAACGGTTTTTCCGGGACAATTGTGTTGTCATATACCTCTGATTTGAGCGCGTCAAAGCAGAAAGAACTGCAAAATCAAGTTCGAGAGCTTCTGTCGGACAGCAATAATACGATATTGCCGTTGCCAGCGGGAATGACAGCGACGAATATTGCGAATGCGATTAAAGATTACTATGAATCGTTGCAGCAGACTTCCGCACAGAAGATTTCATCATTCTTCGGCATACCACTTGCCATGCTTAACGTAGGCGGCGGCGCTGGGATGGCTACGTTTTCAACTAATCAAATGGCGCAGTTCTTTAATCAAACGATGATCCCGATTATTACACAGTACGCAGCAGAGTTTCGGCTCAAGCTGCTTGATAGGGCAGACCAAACGAAAGGATATCGATTCCTTAGTGCTGGTGATGTCTTTGATACATTGGACGCTCAGAGTAAAGCAAGCGTTCTCGCGGCTTACACTGGAGCGGGAATATTGACACCTAATGAGGCCAGACGGTCTCTGAGATATCCGGCGATAGACGCACCCGGAGCAGATATGCTCACGCAGCGCGGCGGGACCGGAGCTTTAGGAGATAGCGGCGGTGACGAAGGTGGAAATCCCAGAAGAAAGGAGGGAGGGTAATGATTTTTGATAATTTCGAAAGCATAGAAATCAGCGGAAAGAAATACCGTTTAAAGCTGACTAATAAAGGCACATATGAAGCTGAAACAAAGCTACGGCACGAGTCTTTGATGAAATTTTTACAGTCAGTTAAAGAGCAGGCGGCTCCGCTGCACGATGTACTTGTGCTGTTTACTCAAGCTCTTATTGACGGCAACGACGGTATGACACGTGAAGATGCAGAAAGCCTATATTATGAAGCGATACCGCAGTATTCACCAGCATTGCTGATGGCTTACGCGTTATCGGCACTGATTAAATCAGGCACGGTAGCCGATCCAAAAAAAGTCGAGGCGGCATTGCCGAAGCCGGAACAGATGAGAGATCTGATGAAAAAAGCAGGCAAAGCGTAAGACCAACGGGATACCGAACGTTTCGGGATATGCTGGAAGTACTCGAGGTTATTGCACTCGGTGAGCTCAATCTGACTCCGGAGCAATTCGGAAAGTATACTGTTTCGGAAATCGACGCTATGTTTGACGGGTATTTGCGGCGTTACGATGCACTGGAAGATTTAATGATCATTAACTGTGCGCTGCCGACGTACAGAGGCGCCTACGGTCGAAAAGCGCCGACATATAAGAAGTTGACGAAGCATCGGCGAAAGCGAAACGGGCCCGTCCCGAAAATGGATGAGACAGAGGCAGCCTACTGGCGCAGTATTTTGTAAGAAAGAGGTGGATAAATGCTGAAAAGCATAACAATGAAGCGCGATATTGACGCACTGAAAGATGAAATTAAGGCTTTTATCGAAAAGAAAGAAGCAGTACCTGTAGAGAAGCAGAAAGAATTGGAAGATAAGCTTACCGCTTATAGTGAGCAAAAAGCACTGGAAGCTGAAGCAAAAAAGAAAAGTTATTTAAAAGGAGAAAACAAGATGGACAAAAAAAGATTTAATGCAGCACTTAAAAATTTCTTGCTGGGACGCGCGGTGACCGATACTGAATATGCGACCTATTTTGAAGATAAAGCAGCGGGTCAGAATGGCGCAGTTGCCGCTGATGGGGGCGTCCTCGTTCCCGAAGAACTGCTGTCTCTGCGGGAAAATAACGGAGTCGGCGTGGATCTTCGTGCTATCACGACCGCCATTCCTGTAACGACTCGCGCAGGGACGGTACCGTGTATCGATTATGGGCAGGATGTCGAACTGACAGATTTCGAAGAAAATACCGAGATTGCGCAGAAAAAAGGTGTATTTACCAGCGTTAAGTATACGCTGGCATCTAAAGGCGCTATTATTCCGGTATCTCGTGAATTACTGCTGGATGCTAACTCTGACGTACTGGCAATTATCGGAAAGCTTTTCAATCGAGTGTACGGTACCACTGTAAATAAGGACATCTGTGCTAAAGTACTTGCCGCGGCGGAAGAAACTAAGATCGCTGCTATGAATACCGTGGTCACTGTCGATGCGGTTAAAAAAGCTATAATTGAGCTCCCATTGGATGCGGGATCCGGAGCTACTGTTGTTATGAATCAGGCTACGTGGGCGGGTCTTGCACTTGCGAAAGACAAGCAGGACAGATACCTGCTCTCCCGTGATGCCAACAATGCGGCAGTAAAAGAGATCGAGGGTCGTCCGATTATTGTTGTTGAAGGAAGCAATCTTGCGGATAATACTATTCTTGTCGGCGATTTCTCCGCTCTGTATCATATTGCGTATCCGTCTCTCGAAGTCGCATCTTCTGAAGAAGCAGGATTTACTAAAAACTCCGTTCTGGTCCGCGCGGTGTGCCGCTTCACGGATATCTCTGTTTACGACAAAGCCTTTGTAAAGCTTACTAAGACGCCGTAAGGGGTGCTTTGTGTTTAAGCGAAACCCGGGCCGGTTTTGTCATCGGATTACGCTGCTTAAGCCGTCCGCACCGGTCCGTGACGAACTGGGCGGCTTAAGCGAAACTACGTACGTTCCGGCGGTTACGTTGTCTGCTATGTGCGAACAGCGTAACCAGAGCCGGCAGCAGATCATAGGTGATTACGCCACTGTGGATACCCGGTATTTTGTTGTCCGGGATATCCGTGGCATGAATGCGGTAAAAGGGCTGGATACGTCGTGGAGATTGTCATATAGGGATTTTATCTATCTCATTAATGACATACTGCTGCTTGACGAAAGTAGGCCATATTTCCTGCAGATTACGGCGACGGCTATTAATAGCGGAGGTGGCCCGATATGAAGTATAAATCTCCGTTTTATCCCGTAACAAAAGCGTTTTATGCGGTGACAAAAAACAGTCCGATAGGTTTGGACTGGTTCGACAGTGCGGTGCCGATTACCGAAATAGAAGACTATTTCAGAAAGCAAAAAGAGTTTGCTTATGGCATCTTAGGTGCCAGTGATGCCGACTGTACAGCTACGGCGCCTGATACGGCGTCGTGGAATATGTCACTGCAGCTGGAAATCTACAGTAACTACAAAGGCCGCAAAGTGATTGCAGAAAAGCTGGAAGCGCTGCTGAATTATCTAAGTGGCGACGCCGGCTGGAAGGCACTGCAAAAAGAGCTGTACGCAGACGGATACCAGCTTATCAGCATTAAAGTAGGCTCGCTGCGGACGAATCTACCGGTATACGGCGATACCGGCGTATGGCAGAACGGCGGCACTACTCTTATTTTTAGAATTGATCAAATAGCATGAGGTGAAAAATGGCTGTAACTATCGCAAAAGAAAAATACCCGGCATTTACCGGGGAAGTCGGGGTTTCCGGCAAACGAATTATCCTGTATATCAACTACGGTACAGGAGCGTCCGAAGCAAGCCCGAAATGGATTAAATTGGGCGGGTTGACGTCAAATACGCATTCCGTATCTGCGGAAGTTAAAACGGCGCAGACAAAAGATACCGGTTATTGGGCTGATGGCGTTGTGACATCAAAGACTCATGAGCTGGATGCAGAGGTCGTTATGCGCAGAGACAATGAGGCGCAAAAGGTCATCGAAGAGTTCTTGTACGATGACGCAATTACCGCCGAAAAAGGCGCTCTGCAGTTTGCCATCGTTGATTTGGATACTAAAGAATACATTGTCGGTAAGTACGTACCGACATCATGGGAAAAGACGGCAGACGGAGAAGACGTCGTGTCTTACTCATTGAAAGCAACGGGGGTAGGCGCTCCGGTTAAAAAAACAGGTTTTGTAGAGCCCGCGGCTACGCCCGGACATTAATTTAAAAGGGTAGAGCGGTTTGTTGAGTAAACCGCTCTATTATTTTTATCATGACGCTTGAAGAACTGCAGGAAAAAATAGAAGACTATACTCGAAAAGGGTTTATTACGGATGTTGCCGCGGCGTGTAAGCACGCAAATTATGCAACAACGGATTATATAAAAAGAACGTATCCGAAAACTGCTTTTTCCGGTAAAAATCTTATAACCGCGCCAGATGGTACGTCGGAGATTATTCCGAGCCACTATGCTGTCGAAGTTGATAACGTAACGGCTAACATTTATGCTAATTATTTCGCGCGGTGGTACAATACCGGGGCGCATGGCGGATACATCCGGGGAAGAGGCCCGAGGCAGGGCATGAAAGCTACCAAATATCCAGCTCGAGGGGATTATTTTGGTCGGAATAAAGCAGCCATAGAGACTTATTTTGCAAGTCAAGTAGATGCGTATTTAGAGACGCATATTAAATTATAAATTATAAATTTGAAATCAACAGTGCCTTAACCGGCGCTTTTTAAATAAAAGGAAGTGCTTGAATGGCAGACGCGAAGATCGTTATAAAGACAGCTACTGACGATGAAGGGCTGAAAAGATTAAAAGCGGCGTTCGCAGAGGGCTCGCAGAAAGCAGCAGAACTCAAACAGCAACTCAAAGATCTAAATAAGACGACTCGCAACGGCACAAAAGCGACGACTGAACAGAGGCAAGCATTAAAAGATCTCAGGATGGCGCTGCACAGTCAAAAAGAAGCGAACGCTGCATACTCGCGTGCTATTAAAGATACTACAAAAAGTATAGAAGCCGCCAGTCAGAAGTCGAAAGAGGCTGCGGGGGGATTTAAGCAATTACTTTCGTCGTTCCGCGGCGGGTCTACAGCGACTACAGCATTTTCTGTCGCGCTCGGCAACGCATTAGTTAGTGCGCTATCAGCGGTTGTCGATATAGCGAAAGACGCGGCCACGCATATAGTAAGTGTCGGCTTGGCTGCGCAGCAAACGACGGCGCAGCTGGGCGCTATAAAAAATAACATAAACAGCGGAAAAGAGACATATCGCATATTTAATGATCTCGAGCGCGACCTGAATTACGACTCAGCGGCTGTACAAGAAATGGGCATACAGCTCCTTGCAATGGGCTATACAGCGCAAGAGTCGGCGGATATGATCCGGCTATGCGCTGACGCAGCGGCAGGTCTCGGTAAGAAGCAAGAAGGCGCAGAAATGCTCGTTACTACGCTTGCGCGCATTAGAGCTACAGGGGACGCAAGCAGCAGGCAGATTATCGCGCTGCAAATGGCCGGCATTAATCTTGATGACGTGTTCGAGTCCGTGGGCATGACCGGCGAAGAAGCAATGAAGGCGCTGGACGATGGAACGCTGGATGCGCAGGACGCTATTCAAGCATTAACCGACTACTTACACCAGTTCGATGGATCAATGGCTAAATCTAAGCAGAATATCGTTGACCAATGGGGTGATGTCACTGGAAATATTAACGCGGCATGCGGCGAAATCGGGGCAGCTATACTCGATGCATTTCAGCAGTCTGGGATAGTGCAAGAGCTCATCGATATTACACAAGATCTGGTAGATTTTATTCGAGGGGACGGCCTTGGAGTCTTCACGCTTTTAGGCAATGTGGCCGGCGTTATTTTATGGGGGATTGACGCCGTATTGGCAGTAATAAAAACGTCGATAGAGGCTATCTATGTCATTATATATAATCTTGCGATGGGCTTTAGCGAAGTCGGTAAAGAGATCGTTGATTCTATGCAACCGGTCATCGATGTACTCAAAGAAATTTACAATTTCGCGGCCGAGGTATTGAGAATTTTAGGTAGGATCGCCAGTGCGGCAGCATCTGGTATCCATCGTCAGTATAAAATAGCTGCTGCGGGCGGCGTTAATAACGATGAGGAGGAAGCGGCACTAGCTAACGCGACACACGGTTTGGTACGTGAGTCGCAGAGGTTTAATTCTTCGGGTGGCTCTGCTAAAAGATCAGGAGGAGGGGGAGGCTCCCACAGCGGTGGCGGATCAGCTGTAAAAAAGCTGACTGAAGAAGAAAAAGCTGTGGAAGCGCTGATTAAAAAATACGCTGACGCGGATAAACAGAAATGGGCACTGGCTAAATCGGCGGTAGAACTCGCGCAGGTTAGTGTCAAGATGATGACTAAAGAAGAGCAGAAGACAGAAGGTCTGCAAGTAACGCTGCAGGGGCTCAAAAATGCGCATGATCAGTTAGTTGAGGGGTACACAAACGAGCTCAAGCTTGCGCAGAAAATTACCGACGCATCTACGCGCGACAAAACGATTAAAGCTATTAACGATCAGATAGATGCGGAAAACAGTTTATACGCGGCTAAAGTAAGAGCGGCGCAGTTCGATTTGGCGTTAAAAAATAACGAAGAAAATACGAAAAATCTGGTAGACAGAATACTCGGTGATCCCGATAGTACGAAGTATAAAATAGATCAGCTTAAGAAAACGTTGCAAGAAAACTTGAAAGATCTTGATACAGTCATCTCTAATCCGGACGAAGCAGATGCTTTAACCGGAGTAGCTAAGCTCCTACAGATGCCCCCTGATGCACTGGTAGAAGAGCTAACAGCAAAAGGAGAGACGCTGCAGTCGTTTGTTGATCAGTACAAAGCGGCTTTAGCAGAAGCGGCCGACGCTGAAATTCAGCAGCTGACCACCGCGCAGCAGTGGCACGATAAAATTGTTGGCTATATGAACGATGTCGGTAAAAGTATGGGCAGCGCTATGTCGGATTTTATTACCGGCGCAAAGTCGGGAAAAGAAGCGCTGGCTGATTTTGCTAAGAACATTATTAACACTGCGGTATCAATACTGACCGAATGGCTCGGCGTGTTTGCGATTTATTCTGCATTTCCTACGTGGGCAAGCGGTATGACACCTGCGGATATGGCCAATAAAACGGTGTTTGGCATTACAAAAAAGGCGGCAGGCGGATACATTACCGGCCCGGGTACTGGTACCAGTGACTCTATTCCGGCTATGCTGTCTAAAGGAGAGTACGTTATCCGCTCGGCTGCAGTAGACCGCATAGGCGTCGGGATGTTAAACGCTATTAACGCCGGCGCTACTCCGGAATTTTCGGATGGTGGCGGAGTAGATGATAATGCAGGCGGCGATGTAAATCTGTCTGTATCAGCTTTAGATGCTAAGTCTTTTATGGACTTTTTAAACCGCGGAGGACTCAAGCAAATCAAGCAGGCGCTGCATGAAAACAACCGAAATTTTGCGACAGATAGCGGGGTATGGTAAATGGCTTTGAAAAAGTTTCCGGACATACAAAAAGCGGCATGGAACTCCTCTAAAAAAGAGACTTGGAATACAACAGTGAAAAAAACAGGCTCCGGCCGAAGGCGGGCTATGACGAATCAGTTGTATCCGGACTGGACAATCAGTGTACAGTTTAAACGGTTGACCGATGAAGAGTCTCGTAAAATATTAGGCTTTTGCGCACTGCAGAAAGGGGCGCTTCTTCCGTTTCTTTGGTTAGATCCGAAGGATTATCAGGTAAAAGGCATACAACTCCCGATGATTTCCCCCGGTAAATATCAAGCAGTTATGCAAGTCGGGGAGTATGTAGAGCCCGCCGCGTATATTGAGAATGCCACTGTTTATCGCAACGACGCAAAAGTGCCGGCATCGGATTATACGATAACGGACGGGGTAATCGTTTTTAAAACAGCTCCGGCGGCCGGCGACATTATCAAAGCAGATTACATATACTGGTGGCAGGTTTGCTTTGACGACGACGGACTGGGAATTACAGAATTGTTTAGAAACTGGAACGAAACGGGAAGTATCAAGCTGAGGGTAGTACGATGAAGAAAGTAACGACTGACTTAGAAACGTATCTGAATACAGAGAAAAGTTTTACATCTTGCGATCTGTACGAATTGGCGCTATCAAACGGAAATAAATACTACTATGCCAATACAGATCAGGACATTATATATAATGGAAGAACATATCAGCATAATGCGCTGCTTATCAAGCGCAGTCAGATAGATCTGCAGAGCGATGTTTCGGTAGATACATTAACAGTCACGATAAACGCGGATCCTGACGATAAGATAGAAAACAAGCCGCTGCTCAAGGCGGCACACGAAGGCGTTCTTGATGGGGCGATATTGTCTTTGCGGCGTTGTTTTTTCCGCGGGGCGTCGGTGTTAGGCACGATAGGACTTTTCGCAGGGAATGTCGAAGTTAAGCAGGCGGGGGGCGTCGACCTGCAGCTGTCTATAAAATCGAAAACACAAGGACTGAACATGAAATTTCCGATTCGGAAATACTATCCGCAGAAAGCGTATAGCACATCCGGAGAAGGCGTTATCGGCTCAACGGATATAGATAACGCGTCGGTCGTGGCACCGTATGTACCGTTGAAAGAGATACTCATATGACCGTCGGTGAGAGAATAGCTGCAGAAGCGCGGGCATGGCTCGGAACGCCGCACGTTAATATGGCAAAAGTAAAGGGCGTAGGCGTAGACTGTGGTATGCTGTTAATTGGTATACTCGAAGGCGCACGGATAATAAAGCCGGACACGATCTGTATTGCGCCTTATTCTAATATGTGGCATTTATCGCACTCTGAAGAATGGTTTTTGCGGTATGTGCAAAAATATTGCACTAAAGTCACCAATCTACAAATTGGTGACTTTTTATTGTATAAGTACGGTCGCTGCATATCTCACGCAGCAATATACATCGGGCAGGACAAAGTTATTCATGCATTAATCAGTCAGGGTGTGATAGTTACAGAGATGAATGATGTTATGTTTTGTGACCGCAGCGGGCAGCCGCGGCTTAGGTACATCTATCGGTGGAGAGGTGATAAAAAGTGAGCTTTTTTAGAGGGCCTAACATCGTTACACGGGCTAATAAAATTTCGACATTTACCGTTAACACGGCTGAATACGGTACGGCCGTTCCTGAGATTTACGGCACTACGCGTATTGGCGGGAACATTATATATTATGACGATTTTACTGCGCACGAGCACAAAGAGACTCACCGATCAGGCAAGGGCGGCGGAAAACAGACTAACATCACGTATACCTATTCCGTGGCGACAATTATCGGACTCTGCGAAGGCCAGATAGCCGGTATCGGTAGAATCTGGAAGGATAAAGAAGTTTACAACTATCCGGCAGAGGATGTAGGGCTGTCACTTTTTGACGGCGCATCTACGCAGGCGCCGTGGAGTTATGTAGAGCAGCATCATTCCGATAAATCACTTCCATATGACGGTTTGGCTTATATGGCGGGTGTTATCGATCTGGGTGACTCCGCAGCTATGCCGACATACAATTTTGAAGTAAAAGGCAAGCTGCTTAGTACCGGAGACGGTATCGACGTTAATCCCGCGGATTACATAAGAGCGCTGTTAGACAGAGTCGGATTGTCTGATGTCGTTATTGAAAACCTCGATGAGTATCGAAAGTACTGTAAAGAGGCCGATCTGCTCATTTCTACACCGGCAGATGCCGATGAAAGCGCCGTGCGCGACATCGTTAAAGAAATAACCGGACTCACTAACGCGCACATTTTCTGGTCTAACGACCGGTATAAAATCGTCATAACCGAAGACCGTCCCGCAGGTAACTGGATGCCGGATAAAACTGTACAGTATGACCTGACCGCTGACGATTTCATTCCGCAGTCTGATGGAGCACTTGTTACATACCAGCGAAAAGACTCCGCAGATATTTATAATCGTTTTCCTGTCGAGTTTTGTAACAGATCTAACAGCTACGAAAAAGAATCTGTCGCTTATCAGTTTTCTGAAGATATCGCGAATCACGGACTCCGGCAAGCTAACACGATAAACGCGCGGTATGTGTATACGAAAGCAAGAGCTGTGAAAGTAGCCGAGATGGCCGCTCGTAAGAATAAATACGGAAGAAACCAATATACTTTTACTCTTGATTGGGCTTTCTGCAGAATAGAGCCGGGCGACTTAGTACGTATATCAGATAAGTATAGCGGAATCGATAAACAAGTAGTCAGGGTGACTGCAGTTACCGAAGACGATAGCGGAATGCTTACAGTTACAGCGGTATCTGTGCCTCCGGGAAACTATTCTGCAGCTACGTATGATGTACACGACGTCGACCGCCCGTACATCGAATACAATAAAACGGCTCCGGATACCGTTCCGGTTATCTTTCAGCCGCCTGCAGATCTTACCGCCGACGGCTTAGAGCTGTGGATAGCGGCAAAAGGCAAAGCGGACGGCTGGGGCGGATGTACCGTCTATGTGTCTGATGACAACACAAACTACCGGACAGTCGGGCAAATTGCAGGATCCGCGCGGTGCGGTAAATTAATGCATCCGTTGTCACCGATGCCGAACCATCCAAGTGGCAATCAAGCAATAGTAACATGTAATGATCAGCTGCTTAGCGGTACGCCGCAGGACGCAGAACGCAGGAATACGCTCTGCTGGATAGACGGCGAGTGTATGAGTTACATCAACGCTAATTTGCAGTCGAACGGAGCGTGGCTACTGACGGGGTTATACCGCGGGCAGTGTAATACCGAAGTCAGAATGCATGCTAAAGACACGGATTTTGTCCGTCTTGACAATTCTGTATTTAAAGTACCGTTTACGAAAGATGACATCGGTAAAAAGATCTATCTCAAATTCTGTTCATATAACATTTTCGGGGCGGGGAATCAGGAGCTGTCCGAAGTCAAAGCGTACGAATATACGTTACAGAAATACTACATTCCGCCAGTTACTGACATCACGGCATATAACCGATACAGGCAGCTTGCGGATGGCGTGTCTCGTTATGATATCGTTGTCAGCTGGACGCCGCCGGAACTGCAGTCTTATTTACAAGGTGACGTCTGGTATAAGACCAGCAACGCGCAGGCAAAAGACCTTGTTATTAAAGAGGGCACGAAGGGCTCTGAACTCGGTTTTGACGGTGAGTGGACGTTTGGCGGCAGCGGAAAAAATCAGGTCGTCATTCCGCAGGCCATTGTCGGAGATACCTATTTAATCGCCATATGCACGAAAGACGAATGGGGTGAAACGACAAGCCCGGACACCTCACCACAACTGAAGATCCTCGTTACGCTTAAGACGGAAATCCCGAACACGCCCGACGGCTTCGGAATAGACTTTGGAACAGCATGTATCGCCAGCTGGAAAGAAGTCACAAATACTGACGTCGCTTTTTACGAGATCCGAACAGATGAGAACGCAGGTGCTGAAACGGCGGGACTGTTAGCACGGACGAACAACTTGTCTGCTATCCTGCCGCTGGCTGAACGGAGCGGGAAACTGTATCTATATGCTAAGTCCGCAATCGGAAAATATTCTGCGCCCGCTATTTTGCAATATAACAAGCCGGTACCGAAGAAACCGAATCCGCCCGTACTTACAAGTACAATCGGAGGTTTTGGACTGACAGCTGAAGCGATTCCGAAAGACTGCGCAGGAATGAACATCTACATCAGTGGCACCGACGGGCAGAAGACAATCAAGACCGAAAACAACAGCTACAGTCACACTTGCGGGGCGGGAATCTACGACGTCTCCATCGCTTACTATGACCTGTTCGGAGAGGGCGAGAAATCCGGAGAAAGCCGCGTTGTCGTTAAAATATCGATCAGCAAAGATATGCTTGCTGATGAGGCGGTAAGTCTTGAGAAAGTAGATAAACTGCTGAAAAATGCCGTGGCTAATGCAAATGCAGCGATCCCGAGGTTAAATACTGTTGACAAAAACATATCAAAAATAGAGCAAACGCAGAAAAGCATAACACAGACAGTGCAAGCTAATAAAAGCGCTACTGATACAGAAATAAGTCAAATAAAACAGACGGCGTCTAATTTATCAAGCACTGTACAGAATAACAAAGCGCAACTGTCATCGAGAATTAATCAGAACGCGAGCAGTATCACGTCTGTTGTTACTAATCTCGGCAATCTCATGCTTGCCAAAGCAAATTACAGCGCGATCGCTCAAATGCAGGACGCTATCAATCTAAGAGTGCAAAAAGGAGATGTCATTAATCAGATTAACGTGTCGCCGACCACGACGACAATAGACGGAAAGTATCTGCACATCAAGAGCACTACGGTTATAGATAACAACGTCATTGTGTCAAGAATGCTTGCAGCAAAAGCGGTTACAGCTGATAAGCTGGCGGTTACATCGTTATCAGCAATTACAGCAAATATCGGCACGTTGCGTACAAAAACAAGCGGAGCGAGAACAGAAATCAAAGACAACCTGATTGAAGTGTACGACAGCAATAATCGGTTAAGAGTAAGATTGGGGGTGTGGCAAAAATGATGTACGTGTTGATTGTAATTGCGGTTATTGGTGTCATCGTGTATACGTGCTTGAAAAAGAAGAAACGAGGCGACATAGAAAAGCCGCATGAAGAAGAAAAACCTGAAGATAGCGAAAATCACACGGAAATTACGGTAAAGGTACCGATAGAAAGTAAAGGGTACATAGTTAAAGACGGAGTCAAGAAAGAGGTGACAATAAGGTATATGCCGCAGGGATTACAAGTTTTTGATGAGAACGGGGTATGCGTATTAGATGTTACCGACAGGCTGGTTAAATATCTCGGAGTAGTCCAAATCAATGGAACGAACGGAAGTATTACTAACGACGAATTAAGTGATGGGGATTTGTGGTATTATCCGCTAAATATAAAAACACCGCCATTGACTCCGTCAATTCATACCGAGTATCATATGCCGACAATAACAAAAAATGGGAAAAGCATATCGTGGGATTACGGATCATATCCAGCTGATAAACGATTGTCTATGGTTCTTTTATACGGGGTGTACTAACATGACAAGTGCGGGAATTACAGTATATAACGGCGATAATAAGTTAACTGTTAACCAGACATACAAGAATCTTGTACTTAAGCGAAAAATAAAATTGATAGATTTAAAAACGGTAGAAATTGTGAGAAGAGATGTGCCTGTATTAGATCTCGCAAAAGATGAAATCCTCGTTGCGGTGGGTGGTATGACTTCAAATAACAATATGTTGATAATTCAAGATTATGACTACGAGGCAAAACGAATTGAGTTTCGCGGTGTAGAGTACAGCGAAGATGAGGATACCGATGACGAAATATTAGATATTGAAGATTTTAGAAATGCATACCCGGATGTATATGCTTATGTGTTCGGCCTTGACACGAGTACACCAGCACAAAGTGGAGTCGGCTTACAAGTATTTAACAGCGTTGGATGTTGCGTATTTGACAGCACTAAAGAATATATGAGAGTAAGACATTTTGGACCAACAGGGTATACATTGCCGTCGGCAACAAATAAGTATGCCATATGCCAGATCGGATCAGATATAGCTTATACAGAAACAAAGGGAGAGTTTGGCGGCAGTATAACGGAAGTAAGTTTCCCAGCGATTGTCAACGGGAAAGTACAGGTACGAACGTTATCTATGTACTATGCAACGGGATTCCCCGGATCCGGCGATTCATATCATTATGATGCATTTAATTATATGGTGATCGATGTTACAAATTACTAAAAAGGAGAAAAAATCATGAAAAGAAACTACATTGTAAACGGTAAAGTGTCGTATCCGCAAAATGACGGGGTTTTAACGACGTTTAGCTTTCACAATCCACAGACTGGCGAAATGCTGACGATGCAGACAACGTCGCAAGACGAAACCGATGAATTGAACTACGGAGACACGGTCACGCTGGAGATTAAAAAAGCAGAACTTGAAGATACCGAAGAAACAGAAGAGACCGAGGTATCCGAATGAAACCGCAGACATTTCAACATCCGGAAATAAGAGACGAAAACGACAACATAATACAGCCTGGGGCGTTTGGGAAAAATACACCGTTCTGCACGAAAGGCAACGATGGCATATTCGATTATTTCGCGAACGATATCGAATATCTATATAAACAAGGCGCGGCAGATGATAAAGATTTTAAAGCAAAGTCATTAGCGGTAACGGGTACGAGTGACCTTAACTTAGTCAATGCTGATACGGTCAAAGCAAAGTCATTAGCGGTAACGGGTACGAGTGACCTTAACTTAGTCAATGCTG
>ERZ773242.650-NODE-650-length-39553-cov-53.066155_pt1 | contig 39553 bp, 29 predicted proteins | sample MGYA00511077_ERZ773242 | MGnify/ENA primary metagenome ERZ773242 (study PRJEB29015, sample SAMEA2737754) | human gut metagenome | biome: human gut; feature: human-associated habitat; material: faeces | place: China | collected 2012 ... | reverse complement strand
GGCGGATAACGATAAGGCCACCGCTTACGATGTGGCTCTGGCGCTGACGAACCTCGAATCCGCTATCGCTGGTCTCGAGAAGACCGGTGAGGAGCCTGGCCCAGGCCCGGTTGAGGTGAACAAGACCGACCTGCAGACTGCAGTGAACAAGGCAAGCAAGCTCGAGAAGGCCGATTACACGACCAACTCGTGGGAAGCTTTCGCCGAGGCACTGAAGGCTGCACAGCAGGTGCTCGACAACAAGAACGCCACCCAGCAGGATGTGGATACCGCACTGAGCGCTCTTCAGGACGCCATCTCCAAGCTGGAAGCTACCGCCGAGCCGAAGCCGAATCCGGAACCGGGCGTGGTGGACAAGGCTGCTCTGAACGCGACCATCAACAAGGCCGCCGCCATCAACCTGGGTCTCTACACCGACGACTCCGCCAACGCTCTGCGCGCCGCGCTGAAGAAGGCCCGTGAGGTCTCCGACAACAGCAACGCCACGCAGAAGCAGGTCGACGCAGCTCGCGAGGCTCTCGAGAAGGCAATTGCCGGCTTGGTGAAGCGTACCGCTGCCAAGGGTGATGGCAATGTCGTCTCCAACACGGGTGCCAATGTCGTCACGATTGCTGTGGCCGGATTGCTGCTGGCCGGTGCCGGCGCCGCAATCGCCTACCGCCGCAATCGCGAGCAGATGTGATCATGAAACCGTAAGGTTCGCGACCACATAAGGAGCACTCCTTATTATCTCGGCCGGTGCCGGTCAGCAATGCCCAGCGCCGGCCGTTTTTGTATGAATCAGTGTTTTCCGGTCACCCAGCGGGCATCGGAATGCACATGGGGGATCATCATCACAATGACCGCAATCAGACAGACGATCATCACCATCAAAATAACGTCCTCATGACCGCGCGTCTGCAGCGTGGCTCCAGTCAAAGCACCGAGCGCCAAAGCCAGCATTACAATCGCGCGCCGGCCAAGTTTGGACTGCTCATGACCATGCGCCGAAGTGTCAGCGATAATCCCAGTTAACGTCATCGTCAACACAGTCGTGGGCAAATCTGGCACCGAAAGCTTACGAGCAGTGGAATTCTGAATGCCCATAGCCGGTGCGAGCAGCACAATCAGCAGAATAATATGCAAATCAATATGCCGAGCAGTTGGGAAGTTCAGACTGGGCTGTGCCGTGCGGGCGATGGCTGAAGCATCAGTGCCACCCATCGACGGTTTAGGCGCAAACTGATTGAGCAGATAAATGCCGACGAGCGCAGCTGCCACAAAAGCCAGCTGGATTGACGTGGACACCAGCAGATGGCGCGCGCGGTTGGCGCCAAAGTAATGAATAATGCGTCCGCCGATGAACGCACCAATCATGAACGTGGCCAGCGTGAGCGCCGAAGTCCACCAGACGAAGCCCTGCGCGTGGGCGAATGCAAAACCAAGGAACACAATGTTGCCGGTCACATTGGCCACAAATACATGACCGAGTGCCAAGTAACTTAACGCATCCACCAGTCCGGCGACAAACGTGAGAATAACCAGAGCTGGGGAAAGCAGACCGTACCGATCATCCTTGCGGGGAATCAGTGTGCGTCCTGCTTCGGCAAGGTGTGAGGTCATGGTGGGAGAGGCTTTCCTTTGCTGTTTGGCGGTATTCAATAGCTGGCGCGCGGCCTTGCACATTATGAAGTGTGTGCCGGACGGTATATGTCAATGAGTCTGCGCTCGCATGCGGAGTGCGTGCAACAGTTCGCTATGAGTTCACCTGCGATTCGCTGAACGCGCATAGTTCGGTAACGCGATTTCGCTATATCTGGTCGTAATACCGATGAGGCTAGGAAAAGGAATGATTATGCAGTCAGATAACAGCCATCATGAAGCACATCAGAACGACCTGAACTACAGCAGTGAGTACCAGTACGATATGTATATGTATGCCGAGTACGGCATCGAGTGGTGATTGAGAGCCCCGAGTGAGAATTGGACTCACGACCTCTTCCTTACCAAGGAAGTGCTCTACCACTGAGCTATCGGGGCGATAATGTGCGCACGGCTTAGGGCCGTTGAACGGCTTGCACAACAATACACGCAATCGCGTATTACGCAAATCGACGGGTGTACGAGGAAGTATTCGGGTGCTCTAAGTTGTACACATGAGCGCAATATTGGCTATTTTGCGCTCATGTGGCATTCGGATGTGCCACGTAATCGCATTTTCGTGTTTTTATGCGCTGTTGTGGCACGAAAATTGTGGGAATTCGGTCGTCTCGGAATATGTGCCATGCCACGCCACTGCAAAAACAGTGAATGTGCACGATTGTGCACATATTTGGACCGCTGCGTATATGCATGTGGGTGCGGATAACAAAAGGGTTTTGACAAAAGCCAAAACCCTGATGGCGGAGGATACGAGATTCGAACTCGTGAGGCTGTTACACCAACACGCTTTCCAAGCGTGCGCCATAGACCACTAGGCGAATCCTCCATGCACTGCAGTGCTTGCTAGAAGTAAGCTCCGTAGGCAACTCGAATAAGCTACCACAGCTTTCGGATAAATGCACATTCAGTGCCGGCTGCGGCGTGTCGCTTTGTGGACAAGGACCACCAATGAGTGCCTGCGCTGATGTGCAGGTCGTTCGTACGGCGTGTGCAACAGGTGATCTCACCGGGGGATGAACCAGTGCAAATAAAAGCGACTCAAGGCAAGTCAGCAAACCCGAGGCAAACCAGAATGAACATGCGCATGCCATCGCGTGAATTATTGCCAGCCTCTTGCCGTGATGCAACATAGTGATTTTAGGCTATGAACCTTGGTGAAACAGTTGGTCATGCAATATGAGGGATGGGGAGTGGCCAGTCGCGGGGAGTTCATAATTCGGGAAGTCTCCCATCTGTGAGCGGGACAATATCGAATATTGAGACAATCTGCGGTAATAATTGATCGAAAAACAGTGCCTAATACCTCTTAAATCCTAAAAAATCAAGACTGTTCCTCAAAAAAGTTTTTCTTTATATTGAGTAGTTGGTTTTTGATTACTTAGCCGCGCAGAGAGAGGGATAGGCATGGTTCGTCGCGCCCAGGCTGCTCTTCGGTCCGTTGAACACACCAGCGTGAGGCAGCTGCGAGTTCTGGCTGCGATTGTATTTCTGTTCGCCATGGTCATCGCCACTGTGGCTCCTGCAGTCACGGCTCCGATGGCCTTCGCCGACAGCAGCACCAGCTCGTCCAGCGTTGACTACGCCACCTGGGCCGAAGTCTCCAAGGCGATGGACAAGCAGCTGAACAGCGGTCTTAAGACGTACAAGGATGGCAACACCGCTGGCGCCACCTCCGATTTCATGGGCGCGTACAACAAGATTTACGTGGCCTCCAACTTCACCGCGGTCGTGCACGACACCATTGGCGCGGACAAGCAGCTCGCCCAACAGCAGGCGTTCCAAAGCGTTCAGAATCTTTCCTACACGCCTGGCAACGACGATCAACTGACTCAGCAGATTGATGCGTTGACCGCCGATCTTGACGCCACGGCCCAGCAGCTCGACACCAACGCCGATCTCGCCAAGCCGAAGGCGTACGCCGAAGCGCTGCAGGCGCAGCTGGCCAAAGAGCGCAAGGAGCTCGACGCCAAGAAAAAGAAGAACCCAGGCAAGGGCAATCGTTCATGGACCGACGTGGCCAACGAAATGACCCCGATTCTCGACAATGCATACAAAGCTTACGAAAAGGGTGATGGTGCCAAGGGCGCCACGCTCGTGAACAACGCGTACTACCAGTATTACGAGAAGCTCGGCTTCGAAAAGAACGTGATGAACGCCATCAGCGGCAACCGCGTCTCGCAGGTGGAATACCAGTTCAAGATGTGCCGCAAGTCCATGAACGCCGGCGCATCCCTGAAAGACACCAAGAAGCTGATCGACGACCTCAAGGCCATGCTGATCAAGGACGCCGGCATTCTTGACGGTGGTGCCGCCGATAAGGAAGACGGTTTCACCAAGCTGGTCACCAGCTCCTCCGGCCAGGCGTTCCTCGTGCTTATCCGTGAGGGTCTTGAAGCTCTGCTGGTGGTTGCAGCCATCGTCGCCTACTTGGTCAAGTCCGATAACAAGCGCTTCGTCAAGTGGATTTACTTGGGTGTGCTCGTCGGTCTGCTCGGCGCCGGCTTGGTGGCTGTGATCTTCGTGTTCGCCTTCGGCGGCTCCGGCCCGATTCAGGAGATCATGGAAGGCACCTGCGCACTGATCGCCATGGGCATGCTGCTGTGGACGAGTAACTGGATGCTGAACAAGTCCAGCGTGGAAGCGTGGAACCGTTACATTCGCAAGAAGACCGAGGCTGCTGTGGCTGATGCCGAAGCCGCCGCAAGTGCCGACAACGTGACGTTGAAAACCGTGGTCTCGCTGGCTATGCTGAGCTTCCTCGCCGTGTTCCGTGAAGGCGCTGAAACCGTGATCTTCTACGAGTCCATCTACACGATGAGCCGCGATACTCGCGGTATGTGGATCGGTGGTCTGACCGCCGCGGTGGTGCTTGTCGGCATCTTCCTGCTCTTCCGCTTCACCTCCGTGAAGATTCCGATTGGTCCGTTCTTCCTGGTCACTTCGATTCTGATGTCTGTGCTGGTGGTGGTGTTCGCCGGCGGCGGCGTCCACTCGCTGATCGAGGGCGACTTGCTGCCCGCCTTCTACCTGAACGGTGTGCCGACGAACGATTGGCTTGGCCTCTACCCGTACGTCGAATGCCTAGTGGCGCAGGCCATCGCAGCCGTTGCGGTTATCGCGCTGTTCGTGGTCGGCTTCATCAAGCAGCGCAAGCTGAAGGCGCAGGCTACTGCCGAGGTCCCGGCCGTGAAGGCGTAGCCCGTCTAGCTCGTCCGTTTCCTCCCATAACTGCAGACAACTGACAGACTTGCGGCACGGCCTCGGATCGATGCCAATTCCTCCAGCCCACGCCGCACTTATCTCATAACTGAATAATTGCAATTATCTAAGCGTGAATCCTAATTCACCAGAGATAGAGAAAAGGAATAACAATGATGAAGAACAAGAAACTGGCCGCTCTGCTCGGCCTGCTGCTCGCCGGTTCCATGACCGTGTCCATGGCTGCCTGCGGTTCCACCAACTCCGCATCCGACACTAAGGCTGACTCCTCCTCCCAGTCTTCCGACTCCTCTTCCTCCGATTCTTCCTCCGATTCTTCCTCCGATTCCGGCGCCGGTTTCGAAGAGGTTCCGGTTGGCCCGTCCGGTACTGCTGAAGAGCAGGATCAGGACGCCGGCCCGCTGACCGTGGGCGCTGTGTACTTCCAGCCGATCGATATGGAGCCGTCTTCCATGGGCCTGAAGGCTGCTGACGCTTCCTTCCACCTCGAGGCCGACATCCATGCCAACCAGAAGGGCACCGAGCTCGGCTACGGCAAGGGCGACTTCGTGCCGGATCTGACCGTGAACTACACCATCATCGATAAGTCCACCGGCAAGGAAGTCGAGGGCGGCACCGCCACCTCCGGTACCTTCATGCAGATGAACGCTTCCGATGGCCCGCACTACGGCGCCAACGTCAAGCTCGACAAGGCTGGCACCTACCAGCTGAAGCTCTCCATCGAATCCCCGGCCTCCAAGGGTTGGATGCTGCACGTTGACCCGGAGACCGGCGTCAAGGGCCACTTCTGGACCGAGCCGATCGAGGTCACCTTCGACAACTGGGATTACACTCCTCGCCAGTGGTGATTGACTAAGCAGAAAGCCCCCTCGTCAGAGGGGGCTTTACGCCGCTTTAGGGAGATAATTCTTAGGACGGTCTAAAACTCCCCTCAGTCCGCTTCGCGGACAGCTCCCCTCAGAGAGGGGAGCCTAAGGTGAACAGAGAAAGGACGCGAATGCTTGAACAATTCGTGGCAGTGATGCCGGGCACTTTGGCCCCCGCATTGCTGGTGATGAGCCTGAGCGTGATGCTCACGGTCGGCGAGGGGCGAGATAAGCCGATAAGCTCGCATTGGCGTCTCATCGGCCTGATCGTCGGTCTGATCGCCGCCATCGTATTCGCCGGCCTGCGCGCCTCGGCCGTGATCAATCAGCGCACGTTCGTCAACTACCCGGTGTTGTGGTGCGCGATCATTGCCGACATCCTGACCATCGTCGTGGTGGTGTTCGCACGCCGCATCACCACCAATTGGCAGCAGCACAAGGTGTTCATGCACATCGCTAACGCCGTGGCCGCCATCGACATCGCACTCACCCTGTTCTACGCGCTGCCGGACGTGATTCTGCAGCTCACCATCTGGGTGGAACCAGGGGAGACCGCATTCACTTCGGCCATGCTGCTGCGCGCTCTTGGTTTCCTGCTTGGCGTGGCCATGTCCATTATTGTGGCCGCCATCTTCCGCACGATGCGCACCACTGCCGTGCGCTGGGCGTTCACCGTGGCCGTCGCGGCCATGATGGTGATTCTGCTGATTCAACACTTCACTGGTCTTGCCCAGATTCTGCAGGCGCGAGGCTTCCCGATGAACCATACGATGTTCGTGGCGCTGGCTTGGTCCATCAACCAGAACTCCACGATGATTATGGCGCAGGCGCTGGTGTTCCTGATTCCCGCCGTGGCCTCCATCGTGGCCGGTTTCCGTATGAAAACCCATGATGTGCCGGGAGCCAACGAGGCCACGTTGCGCCGGCATAAGGTATTCCGCCGCCACGCCATCGCCGCTGCCGTGTGGAGCCTTATCGCAGCCATCGGCGTCACAGCAACCCTGACCGTGGGCGTTGCCGCGACCCATCAGACCATCACCCTTTCGCCGCCGGAAGCCTACTCGCTCAAGGACGGCGTGGCCACCATCCCCTTCAGCCAGGTCGAGGACGGCCACCTGCACCGCTTCGAATACAAGGCCAAGGACGGCACCGTCATGCGCTTCATCATCATCCGAAAGAACGGTGGCGCGTACGGCATCGGCCTGGACGCCTGCGAGAACTGCGGCGACGCTGGCTACTACGAGAAGGACGGCAAGATCATCTGCAAGAAGTGCGAGGTGGCCATCAACCTGGCGACCATCGGCTTCAAGGGTGGCTGCAACCCGATACCATTCCCGTACAAGACCGGCCACGGCAAGATCACCATTCAAACTACGGATCTGGACGCGCTGAGCGCCCACTTCCGGTGAGTCAGGCAGGAGACAAGAATCATGTTCTTTCTGCGCATGATTACTCGCTCGTTCACCCGACAGCTGCGCCGGCGCCTGCTTATCGCGCTGACCGTATGCCTGTCGGCGACCGTGTCCGTATCGATGCTGGGCGTCGTGTTCGACGTGGGCGACAAGCTCAACGCCGAGCTGTCCACCTACGGTTCGAACATCACCGTGCAGCCCAAGGCGGATGCGGTCGTTTCCGACCTGTACAACACCGAGTCGGGCGGCGCGACGTCCACCAGCGACCCGACCGCTTTTCTGAAGGAGTCGGACGCGGCCAAGATCAAGACGATCTTCTGGTCGTTCAACATCACCAGCTTCGCGCCGCAGCTCAACATCCACGCCACGGTGAACGGTGCCAACGTGCCGGTCGTCGGCACGTGGTTCAACAAGAACCTCAAGATCTCCACCGGCGAGACTACCGTCGTGGGCGTGGAAGGCATGCGCTCGTGGTGGCAGCTGGACGGCAAGTGGCCCAAAGACGATTCCGACCAGGGCGTGATCGGCAAGACGCTGGCCTCCGAACTCGGCGTGACCACCGGCGACACCATCACCCTCAACAAAACCACCGCCTCAGGCAAGAAGAACGAGCAGAAAATCAAGCTCACCGGTGTCTACGATTCCGGCGACGAGGACAACGGCTCGCTCTACATCGCCTCCTCCACGGCCCAGGTACTCGCCGACCTGCCCGATTCGGTCGACAAAATCGAGGTCAAGGCCCTGACCACGCCGGAGAACGACCTGGCCCGTAAGGCCGCCGCGAACCCGGCCGCGCTGAGCCAGGAGGAATGGGAGACCTGGTACTGCACCGCCTACCCGAGCTCGATCGCCTATCAGATCGAAGAGGTGATTCCGGGCGCGGTGGCCAAGCAGGTGCGTCAGGTGGCCGCGTTGCAGGGCAATGTGCTGCAAAAGACGCAGGCCGTGATGATTCTGATGACCGTGCTGAGCCTGATCGCCGCAGCCGTGGCCGTGGCCAACCTGATGGTCGCCTCGATCGGCGAACGGTCGGGCGAGCTGGCGTTGCTCAAGGCGCTCGGTGCCACCGATGCCGCAGTATCCCGCCTGATGCTGGCCGAAACGGCGGCAATCTCGCTGCTGGGCGCGATTGTGGGCGCGCTGCTCGGTTCCGGCGTGGCCCAGCTGATAGGCCGGGTGGTGTTCGGTTCCGGCATTACGATGCGGCCGATGGTGTTCGTGCTGGTGTTCGTGCTGCTGGCTGTCACCGTGCTGCTGGCGTCCGCCTCATCGATTCGTTCGATTCTGAATCTCAAGCCCGCGGAGGTGCTCCATGGTCGCTGAGTTTATCTACGTAGGTGTGGAAGGAGGGAACCGATGACCAACACCGGTATGTTCTTCAGAATGCTGTTCAGCGCCGTGTTCCGTCGGCGTTCGCGCGCGGTGATGGCTGTGGTGGCGTCGCTGGTCGGCGCAGCCACACTGTTCTGTCTGGCGATGATCTGCCTCGCCGTGCCGCAGCAGATGAACGAGGAGATGCGTGCGTACGGCGCGAACCTGATTGTCACGCCCACCGAATCGACCAATGCTGACGGCAAGGCCGGCATCGACAAGGCGATGGTGCAGCACACCACTGAAATGGTCAAGGCCAAGGGTTCCGCGAAATACGCCACCTACCGCTACGAGAACGTGCGCGTCAACGCCTCGCCGTACGTGATGGCCGGCGTGAATGCGGCGCAGGTCAAGAACCTCAACCATCACTGGGTGGTCGACGGCTCGTGGCCGACCGACGGCAAGGTGCTGGTCGGACGCGACATCGCCGACGCCATCGGCCTGAGAATCGGCTCCGCCATCACCATCGGCTACCGTGCATCCGATAACGCCAGCACCAACGGCACTTCGTCGAACTCCTCGATCGACCAGCAAACCAAAGACGGCCGTGTCTCCAGTGACATCATGGACACCTCCGGTACCGAATTCCGCGTGGCCGGCATCGTGGACACCGGCGGCAGCGAAGACTCGATCATCTACGCCACCAACGCCGACGTCAACAAGCTCACCGGCATCACGCGCGGCGTGGACGTCATCGAGTATTCGGCCGGCGCCAGCGACCTCGCAGGCCTGGTGTCCAGCATCAACGACATGACCTCCATGCACGTCAAGGCACAGCAGGTCACCAAGATCACCGCCTCCGACACCCGCATCATCACCATGCTGCAGACGCTGTTCTGGATCGTCTCGCTGGTGGTGCTGGTGCTGACGCTCGTCGGCGTCGGCACCACAATCAGCTCGATCGTCTCGCAGCGACGCAACGAGATTGGCCTGCGCAAGGCCCTCGGTGCTAGCTCGCGTGCCATCGGCACCGAGTTCTACATCGAATCGTCGCTCTACGGCCTGATTGGCGGCCTCATCGGCACCGCAATCGGCTACGGACTCGCCGGTTGGCTGTGCATGGCGGTGTTCGAACGCTCCATCGTATTCAACTGGTGGCTGGCCCTGATTTCCGTGCTGTTCAGCGCGCTGGTCGCCATCGTCGCCTCCATCCCGCCCGTCCACCGCGCCACCCGCATCGACCCCGCCGTCGTGCTTCGCGAAGAATAAAGAAAGAGAAACGTCATGCTACTTGAACTCGACCACATCTCGAAGATCTACGGCGACCTGCGTGCCGTGGACGACCTCAATCTGACCGTGCCGGAAGGCGAATGGCTCGCCATCGTCGGCTCCTCCGGCTCAGGCAAGACCACGCTGATGAACATGATTGGCTGCATGGACACGCCCTCCAAGGGCTCCGTGAAGCTGGAAGGCCGCAAGCTGGAGGACCTGAACGCCACGCAGCTGGCCGACGTGCGCAAGAACCTCATCGGACTGGTGTTCCAGAAGTTCTATCTGGTGCCGCACCTGACCGCCGTGGAAAACGTGATGGTGGCCCAGTACTACCATTCGGTGGTCGATGAGAAGCAGGCCATGGAGGCGCTGGAAAAGGTCGGCCTGAAGGACCGCGCCCACCACCTGCCCGGCCAGCTCTCCGGCGGCGAGCAGCAGCGCGTGTGCGTGGCCCGCGCGCTGATCAACGACCCGAAGCTGATTCTGGCCGATGAGCCCACCGGCAACCTCGACGAGAAGAACGAGAAAATCGTGCTCGACCTGTTCCGCAAGCTGCACGAGCAGGGCACCACGATTATCGTGGTCACCCACGATGCGCTGGTCGCCAGCTGCGCGCAGCGCGAGATCATGCTCAACCATGGCGTGCTCGTCGGTGAGAAGTGGAATGACGAGGATGCGCGCAAGGCCTACGAGGCGGCCGGCGGCAAGCCCGCCTCCACGGGTGCACAGGTCGAGGGCGCGCAGAACGGCGAGACCGCCATTGGTTTCACTGACCCCACCAAGGCCGCGAAAACCGGCGGCGAGGAGTAGGGCCGTCAGGGGCATCGAGCAGTATGTGAGGAATACATGGCAAGCTGATGGTCTCTCCCCCAGTCAGCTTCGCTGACAGCCCCCCTCGTCAGAGGGGGGCTTAAGGAGCGTGAATATGACCGAAAAGAGTACGTTGAAGAAATCCGCGACATTGGCGGCGGCCGGACTGGTCGTGGCTGGCGCGCTGCTGGCCGGATGCGGCGAATCCAAGGCCGCGCCGATGGACGATGCGTACGCCGGCAACTCGGGCGAGACCGAGAAGTCGCAGGAAGAGCAGTCGCAATCCCAGTCGAACGGCTCCGATAGCTCCGACGGCTCCGATTCCAGCTCGTCGCACAACGACCCGTCCACCACCACGTCCGACAAGAAGGACACCGGCAACTACAAGGACGGCAACTACTCGATCAACGGCCAGTACGGCCCGGTAGGCGAGGATTCCATCGACGTCCATCTGACCATCAAGGACGGCAACGTCGAGACCGTCAATATCATTGGGCACCCGTTCACCACGATTTCCAAGAACCATCAGGACGACTTCGCCAAAGCCATTAACGGCGTGGTGGACGGCAAACCTCTGAAGGGTCTCAAAGTGGACAAGGTCGCCGGCGCCAGCTGGACCTCCGACGCCTTCAACAAAGCCCTCGAAGTCGCCCGCCAGGAGGCTTCGATTCAGGAGTAAGACCGCTACTTCAGCAATGCTGGCCACAGCAGATCGGCCATGCGCGAGGCCCAGGCGGTGTCGTCGTCCATTGCTTTGCCCTCGATGGCCTCATACGCCACCAAAGATCCGATAATCGTGGACAACAGCAACTTCTCGTCAACGTCCTCGCGAAACACGCCCTGCGCGACTCCCTGCTTGAGGAACGCCCCCACACGCTCCAGCCACGGGGTCACCACTTGGTCGACGATGTGCTGGAAGAACTCGGCCTCGCTGGACAATACAATGCCCACGCGCTTGACGTCGATGTCGTTGTCGCGCACCCAATCGACCAATCGCTGCAATAGTTGCGTGAAATGCTCACGCGTGGGGCTGGGCACTGGGTCGGAATCCGGGATGGCCAGATACATCGCGCTGATCTCGTGCAGCAGCTCGTCGGCATTATGATATCGGCGGTAAATCGTGGTTTTGGCCACACCGGAGCGCCGGGCCACCTCCTCGATGGTCACGCCGCTGATGCCGCGGTCCACCGCAATCTGCAGCGTGGCTCGCATGAGCTTGCGATCCGTCGCCTCGCGCGTGCGCTCACCGCGCGGTGTCGCCGTCGTGTCTGTCATCTCCGTCATCTCTTCTCTTCGAAATATGCTCCCGTACGCTCCCGCTGGCGAGAGCTGGCTGGCAAAGCCAGACTGAGGGTGGTAAGTCCATGCCGTTTGTAGGCAACTCCCGGATAATACCTACTAGCTCAGCACTTTAGTGCTCTCGACTTGGGCTACATACCACTGGTTGAACCGCACCAGTGGCTTCCTGAGCAACAGCCCAAGCAACAGTAGCGGCGGCACGAATGCCAGCAGCATTCCGGCGGCCCGCCAGTAATCCATGTCGTAGATGCCGGCGATGGCCGCACGCATCATCGTCACCGCATGGGTGAGCGGCAAGAGCGGACTGACTTTGGCGATGAAGTCGGGCAACATCTGCACCGGGTAGGCAGCGTTCGCACCCGAAATCTGCACGATGAGCATAAGCACGCCGATTGCCTTACCCACATTGCCGAAACTCACCACCATCGTATAGGTGAAGAACGAGAACACCAGCGAGGCCAGCCATCCAGACAACATAAACAGCAGCGGATGCACGGCCTGCACGCGCAGGAACAGCAGATCGCCACCGAGCGACACCGTGGATTGCAGCAGCGCAATCAGCGCGAACACCCCGTAATGCCCAAGGAAGAGCCGATGCGGCCGCGGATCGCCCAATGCTTTGCGCGTCCGGCGAGACACGGTGGTTTTCAGCGTCACCACCATCAGCAGCGCGCCCACCCACAGCGGCAGCAGCGTGTAGAACGGTGCCATCGACGAACCGAAATTCGCCACCGGGAATACGGCCTTGCGCCTGAGCTGCACCGGTGCGGCCAACGTACTGGCCAGCGTTTCGGGATCATTGCCCAGCACCTCTTTGACCATGCCCATATCGCCACTGTTTAGTGCGTCGCTCAGTGTGCTGTTGAACGAAGCCAGTTCGGCGCCGGCGGAACGCAGTTTGCCGGACACCTTGTCCAAGGTAGTGCGAGCGTCGCTGAGCATATCGCTGGCGTCGTCGGAAGTCCCTTTCAGGTCGCCGAGCGTGGAGTCCAACTGGGTGGCGCCGGAACTCAGTATGCCGGAGGCGTCAGCGACGGTGGACGACAGGGAGTCGATTTGCGGTTTCACCGTGGCCGAGAAATCTGACTTGATATTGGCAATACTGTTCTGCGCTTGATCAGCCAGATTCTTGACCTGCGCATGCTGATCCTGCGCGTCCTGATTGCCTTGGCGAATATCGGTCGCCGCCGTATTCAGCGCTTGCCGCAGCCTGTTTTGTCGTGCGATTGAACGGTCAATCGCCGTGATGATGGATGAGTCGTTGCCCAGTATGCCGGCCAACGTGTTGCGAATTTCAGTGTATTTCTCCGTCTGCTTGCCAATGGCCGTGGCTTGACGGTCCAATTCGTCGGCGACCGTGGTGGCACCATCATTCGCGTCGGAATACAGCTTGTCTATGGAATCGGACACCGCGCCGAAACTGGAGGCGCTCGCGTCCAGTGCGCTGCTCATCGCGTCAGCGGTGGTGCCCAGGGCTCCGGCCACGTCGGTGACTTCCTGTTTGGCGCTGGCAAGATCCTTGCCGCCTTGTTTGGCGGCAGAGGAAACCTGAGTGATTAGTGAGTTCGAGGTGTCGAGCAAGGCGCCGGCCGTATCGGTCAATGCGCTGTATGTGCCAAGCAGATCCGCAGTATCGTCAAGCTGTGTGGCGAAATTGGCGATGTTGGCGTTGAAGGTATTCAGTTGCTCTTTGGCCTCGGGCTTGGACAGCTGATCGGCCAGCGAAGACGCGATTTCCAGCCCGGCCGAAGTGATGGTCTTAGCGAACGTGGTGTTGATTTCCGCCGCAACCTCATCCGTGCCCTCGTTGAGCAGATTCGGTGCCAGCGCGTTCTTCTTCTCGTTGCGGTAATAGGTCAGTTCGGCATGCTGCACGTCGTCGGAGAAGAAGGTCATCATGTCTTTGCTGAACGACTTCGGAATTACGATGGCCGCGTAGTATTTGCCGGATCGTGCGCCCTCGACGGCATCGGCTTTGGACGTGATCGTCCAATCGAGCTGACTGTTGGCGCGCAGCGCGTTCACCACCTGATCGCCGACCGTGACTTTCACCGGGATCAGGTCGGAACGATACCCCTCATCCACATTCGCCACCGCGAATTTCAGGTTCTTCATATTCGAGAACGGGTCCCAGCATGCGGCCACGTTGAACCAGGTGAACAGGCCGGGAATCATCACCAAGCCGATCACGATGATGATGGAGACCACGTTGCTGGTCAGGCGTTTGATGTCGCCGGTAAACAGTTTCCACATGGTGTTCATCGTGCGTGCCTGCCTTCCTTGGTCGGCGGAATAGTGGGGATGATTGCGGTAACAGCGGCGCTCGGGTCCGCTTCTTCGTGGCGTTCGGCGGAGGTGTCGCGACGCTTGGCCTTATGCCCGTACAGCATGGCGCGGATCGACTCGTCGGAGAGGCTGCCGAGCTCGGTTTGGCGGCGGATGGAATCGCGCATGAATTCCACGACCATCAGGAAGCCCATGATGATGAGCACCCATGCCAGCCATGTGCCCATGACTACGATTTTCTCGCTGGTGGTCAGCGCAAACACGATAATGAGCGCGGCCGGCACCACGAATCCGGCAATAAGCGCACCCAGCAGCAGCCGGGGATAACGGTAGGCGAATTTGGCGGCCCGACGTTCGATGGCATGACGGTATTCGTCGTGGTCGGCCAGTGCTGCAATGGCCTGAGTGACACGGTATTCGCTGCCGGGCAGATGCACCGGCTCGCCGATAATCATGTCGCTTTCCTTGATTTCCCGCGCGAACAGGCGGTTGAGATTGGCCAGTTTCGGCCGGGCGCCGAGGCCAAGCGCAAAGGCCAGAACCACGAAAACCAGCAATTTGCCGATATAGGCGAACCAGAGGCCGTCGTAGAAGCCGCCGATGGTTTCACGCATCGCGTCAATCGAATAGGTGAACGGCAGCAGCGGGTAGATGGCGCGGAAGAACGCGGGCATCATTTCAATCGGGTACAGGCCGGAGGCGCCCGGCACCTGCAGAATGACCAGCGCCACGCATACGCCTTTGCCCACGTGCATGAACGTGGTGGAGAGGGCGAAAATCACCGACATATACACCAGTGAGGTGATGACGCAGGTGAGCAGAAACACTGGGGCGCTCGCGCATTGAATGCCGATGACAAGATCGCCGATGGCCGTGACCAGGCCTTGGACGGCAGCCAGCGTGGCCAGTAGCAGGAAGCGACCGAGATAGCCTTGGGTTGGTGTGAGATCGTCGATGCCCTCATCATCGGTTTCGAGTTTGGGAATGACCACGAGCACGAACGCGCCCACCCACAAAGACAGGGTGGTGAACAGCGGTGCCATGCCGGAACCATAGGAGGCGACCGGATAGACGGCCTGTTCGCTGATAACAGTGGGGGAGAGCATGAAGTCGGCGATTGTGGCGGCATCCAGTTTGCCGTCGGTGCCGATCAGGGAACTGAGTGAACTGGAGATGCTCAGGGCTTTGATGTCGGTGACCAGCGTATCGAGCTTGGTTTGTACGCCGGCCAGCGCCTTATCGGTGTCGCGCAGCGCGGTCACCGTGGTGGAGGCTGCTTTGTCGAGTTGGTCGAGGGTATGCTTCGACTGATCGATGAGTGAGCCTTGCGACGTGATGCCGGTCGACAGAGTGCTGGCGGTCGAGCTGAGGGCGTTGAGACCGGTGTTGAGCTGAGGAATGGCGCCGGAGGTGATGGTGCCGCGAGCGGTATTGGCCTCGCGCACCGTGGTTTGGGTGGCGGTATTGAGATGCTGCGCCAATCCGGCGGTGTCTGTGGAGGCATTGCCGATAGTGGTGTTCAGGCTATCGAGGTTGCCCAGTGCGCCGGCAAGCTCGCTATTGCGGCTTTCCAGTGTGGCAATGGCGGATTGCAGCGGTTCTCGATTGGCGTTCGGCAGCCCTTTGAGTTGGTCGATGATGTCGGCGTTCGCTTGGTTGATGTCTTCCGCCGTATTGATCAGTCCGCCTACCTGCTGATTGGCGGCGCTGATGGTTCCGGTTACCGTGCCCACGCTTTGGTTGGCCTGTGCTGCGGCTTGGCTCAGCAGGCTTGAGCCTTGGTCAAGCGCTTCGGACGTGGAGGTGACGAAGCCGTTCAGACTGGTCTGGGTAGTGCCGATCAGGGTGGAGACGCCGGCCAGACCTTCTGCAGTGTCGATGCCAAGTGTGCGCGCGTCGTCCAGCGCCTGACGTGCGGTGCGTGTCTGCTCTGGGGTGTCGGTGAGTTTGGTGGTGAGCTTGGCGATGGTGCTGCGTGTGTGCTGCACATCGTCGGAGGCCTTGGCAAGGGCCGTGAGGGCCTTGGCTTTGGTGGTGTCTTCGGTACTGATGGCTTTGCCGTCAACCGTATTGATGACTTCGGTAAGTACTTCGGATACGGTGGAGACGAATGTGGAATTGACCGTGCGGTCCACAGTGGACGCGCCGACGTCGGTGACTTTGGGGGCGATGGCGCTGGCTTTTTCGTTGACGTAATACTCCAGAGTGGGCCGACTCTTGCCGCCGGTCACCACGCCGGCGAGATCGTCGGAAAAGTCTTTGGGAATGATGATGGCTGCGTATGCCTTGCCGGATTCCACTTGGTCCATGGCCTCGGCTTCGGTGACGAAGGTCCAGCCGAGCTGGTCGTTGCTTCTCATCTGCTTGACGATTTGATCGCCGAGGTTCTGCTTGCCGATGAGCGCGTTGTCGGTGCCGTCGTCATTGTTGGCGATGGCGACGGTGATGCCTTTGGTATTGCCGTACGGGTCCCAGAAGCCGACGATGTTGTACCACGAATACAGTGGCGGGATGAACACCATGCCGAACAGGATCACCCATGCGGCCGGCACCTTGAACAGGCGCAGGAAGTCGCGTCTGAGGACCTTGAAGATATTGCCCACTGATACCTCCGGAGCTTGGTGTTGCTTGGTTGCTACGTTTTCCGTAGCGATACGTTAATCGTAGCGCTACGTTTGTAGTAGCGTAATACGGCTGCCGGAGATTAATGGGGTGATTGATGATGTTTTTGGCGGAATAACGCTGCTGCCCAGCGGCTTATCGTGTGTCGCTGGGCAGAGCGAAAGGCGTTCTGGAACTTATTGACAAGATTTCTGGATGGTTTTTGGACGTTTCCTGAACGCGATGGATAGGCTCGGTGCTCGGCAATGTAGACAGACATGTACCGACCGCCCATCAAGTTCAGCAAAACCGCAATCGGGTGATAGGGTGAGGGGACGCTATGTGGGGAGGAAACCATGGTTGAATTCAAGGACGATGGCACGGCCACTACCCCCGGCAAGCCGCGGGAGAACCGTGACGCCGAGTCCGCAGTCGTGGCCGATCTGGTGGCCGTCGAACTGGACGACGCCGGCTTGAACCTGAACGCCAAGCGATTACCGATTCTGGCGCGCATCTATGGCGCGGTCGTGCTGCTGGACGGACTCGCCACATTGCCGATTATGGTGATTTCCATCCTCTATGCCGTGCGCGAGATTCTGGATGGTCATGTGCACGTCGATGCGATGAGCCTGACCTTCATCCTGTCCGCGATTCATGCGGTGGTGCTGGTAGTCAGTGCCGCATGCCTGATTGTGCTCGGCGTGATGCTGCTGCGCAATCATCGCCGGTATGCCGCGCGCTGGACCTACGTGCTGATGCCGTTGACGTTGGCCGACGGCATGCTGTCGCTGGCCCTGACCGGCCTTGGCTTCAACCTGCTGCTGCCGCTGATTCAGATGATTATTCTCGTCGTGATTTCGGTGACCGCCGATCCCTCCCTGAGCGAGGAACGCCGTCTGCAGCGCGCGCTCAGGCGTATGGACGATCGCGATGATTATGAATCGGCTGTGGCGGCCGGCATGCTAGGCCGCGACCAGTCCGGCAAGGGCTATATTGCGCTGGACTTTTTCAATATCTTCTGGCTGTTTACCATCGCTTCGGTGGGTGGCCTGATTGTGGAGACGATCTACCATATGGCGCTGTATAACGGTGAACTTCAGGACCGCGCTGGTTTGCTGTGGGGCCCGTTCTCGCCGATTTACGGCTGTGGTGCGGTATTGGTAACCGTGTGCCTGAATCGTCTGTGGAAGGCGAATCCGTTCTTGATTTTCTGCGCTTCGGCGGTGATCGGCGGCGCGTTCGAATATTGCACCAGCTGGTTCATGGAAGCGGCGTTTGGTATTACCGCGTGGGATTACACCGGCCGTTGGCTGTCCATCGACGGACGTACTTCGGGCCAATTCATGTTCTTCTGGGGACTGATTGGTGTGGTGTGGATCAAGTGGCTGTTACCGCGACTGCTGGCTCTGATTAATCGCATTCCATGGAAAGTGCGGTATTCGCTGACTGCGGTATGCACGGTGCTGATGGTGATCGACATTGCCTTCACGCTGATGGCCTTGGATTGCTGGTATGGGCGCATGGCCGGCCAGCCGCAGGATTCACCGGTCGCGATGTGGTTCAGCGAACGCTACAGCGACGCTTACATGGCCAATCGCTTCCAGACCATGCATATCGACCCTTCCAAGGCCGGGCGTATGTGAATGGCCGGCAAGTAATTACGCTTCGCGGGCAGAAGGTGCGTAGAACCTAAGACAGCCCTCGCGTGTGGGTGGTAAGCGGGATACACTTTCAAGCGTTGAAGGAATGATTCCCTCCGCTGATGCGCTGTTTTGTGACGCGCGTGATGACGATGGGACAATCAAACGAAAGGCAAGGCACATGGCCGAAGCTACAGCAAACATTGGTGTGATTGGACTGGCCACGATGGGCTCCAATCTGGCGCGTAATCTGGCGCACCATGGCAACACGGTGGCGTTGTTCAACCGCCACTACTCGCGTACCGAGAAGCTCATGAACGAGCATGGCACCGAAGGCAACTTCGTGCCGGCCGAAACGCTCGAGGAATTCGCCGCGTCCCTGAAGCGTCCGCGTACCGCCATCATCATGGTCAAGGCCGGTGCTCCGACCGACGCGACCATCGCGCAGCTGGAAGAGGTGTTCGAACCGGGCGACATCATCGTCGACGGTGGCAACTCCTTCTTCAAGGACACCATCAAGCGTGAGAAGGAAGTACGTGCCAAGGGCTTCCACTTCGTGGGTTGCGGCGTGTCCGGTGGTGAGGAAGGCGCGCTCAACGGCCCGTCTCTGATGCCCGGTGGCACTGCGGAATCCTGGAAGACCTTGGGCCCGATTCTTCAGTCCATCGCCGCCAAGGTGAACGGCGAACCGTGCGTGACCCACATCGGCACCGATGGTGCCGGCCACTTTGTCAAGATGGTGCACAACGGCATCGAGTATGCCGATATGCAGGTGATTGGTGAGGCGTATGACATTCTGCGCCGTGGACTCGGCATGGATGCCGAGGAGATTGGCGACGTGTTCGCTGAATGGAACAAGGGCGACCTTGACTCCTACCTGATCGAGATCACCGCTGAGATTCTGCACCACAAGGATGCCGAGACCGGCAAGCCGTTCGTGGACGTGGTCGTGGATCATGCCGGCATGAAGGGTACTGGTACGTGGACCGTGCAGACTGGTCTGGAATGTGGTTCTCCTGTGGCTGCCATCGGTGAAGCCGTGTTCGCTCGTGCACTGTCTTCGCACGGTGAGCTGCGTGAAGACGCTCAGAAGGAAGGTCTGGCTGGACCGAACAAGACCATCGATCTGGCCGGAGAAGACAAGGCCGCGTTCGTCGAGGACGTGCGCAAGGCTCTGTTCGCTTCCAAGGTCGTGGCCTATGCTCAGGGCCTGAACGAGATTCAGGACGGTGCCAAGGAATACGGCTGGGATATCAACCTGTCCGAAGTGGCCCGCATTTGGCGTGGCGGCTGCATTATTCGCGCCCAGTTCCTGCTCGACCGCATCACCGAGGCCTTCAGGGGCGATAACCCGCCGGCTTCCCTGCTGTTCGATCCGTACTTCGAGAAGATCATCGGCGAATCGCAGGATGCATGGCGTCGCGTGATCGTTCGCGCGGTGGAGGCCGGCATCCCGACCCCGGTGTTCTCCAGCTCCCTGGCGTACTACGATGGTCTGCGCTCCAAGCGCCTGCCTACCGCTCTGACCCAGTCCCAGCGTGACTTCTTCGGTGCCCACACCTACGGCCGCGTAGACAAGCCCGGCGTGTTCCACACGTTGTGGGCCGAAGAGGGCAAGCCCGAGATCGAGGCGTAGCCTCGCGATCTCGGGCTTAGGGGAGCCCGGTGGGCTCCCCGGCCCTCTTCGGAGCGAGGCGGCTATGCCGCCGAGCCAACACTGAGCCTCGCCGCAGGCGAGTCCCTAATTGCAGGGGCCGGCGGCGAAGAGGGCAAGTCCGAGATTGAGGCGTAGCCATAGACGAATTAAGCCCCCTCATCAGAGGGGGCTTAATTCACTCACAACTCGGTGACGGTTTCTTCGGTGGAGAACCAGATGAACTCGTCCACTCCGTTGGCGTAGGAGGACGGGTAATCCGGTTTGTTGGGCTGCTCGAAGACATGGGCCAGCGATTCGGCTTTGCCGGCACCGGCGGCGAAGAACCACGTATGGCGTGAACGCGCGATGAGCGGCGCGGTCAATGAAACACGCAGCGGCGGCATCTTGGGGGAGTGGTTCACACCCACGGTGAGCCTATCAGTAACCTTGACCTCATCATGACCAGGGAACAGCGACGCATAGTGACCGTCCGGTCCCATGCCGAGAATCATCAGATCGATTACCGGTTCCGGCCCCAATTCATTCACCAACTCGCGCTCATAGTCGCTCGCGACATCGTCCAGCAACGCATCATTCGCGGCATCGGCGGCGGCGCGAACGGAAGCATCATCGCTGTCGGCCTGATCCATCACATCGGCGATGTCATCGGCTGAACGGGTATCGGCCGCCATCTCATGAATATTCGACTCAGGCAGCTTGCCATCTGCCACCAGCTGGTCAAGCAGCAGGCGACGGGCCTCCAAAGCATTGCGATCGGTGTCGTAAGCCGGCACAAAACGTTCGTCGCTCCACCAGAAATGCACGCGCGACCAATCAATCGCGTCAGCCAGCGGATCGTTCAGCACCAAGCCCAGCGGCTGCGCGGCCGAACCGCCAGACAGCGCCACATCCACACGCGTGCGATGCGTGCCATCAGGCAATCGTTCGGCGAGCAAATCGAGTAGCGCCAAGACAAAACGTTGCGCGCCAGCCTGAATCATCAGATCTTTATTCGGATACACAATGAGTTTTCGAGTTGCCATGTATGGTCCTTGTATGGGGTATGTGTCGTACTTTGCAATGTGGATTGTGTTGTCAGTTGACAACACAATCCACATTGTGCGACATCGCATATGTCACTTTATTACTCCGCGGGCATGAGCTTCGGCATCGCATGAGGTAGGAAACGATGAGCAACGGCGTTGGCATGGCTCGGCCACAATTGCCGAACTCATTCCAACGCCGCTGTGGCAACGGGTTCTACCGACTTCAGTGACGAATCAGATCCCAGCCTTCGTTGATGACCTCGGCGTAGATCTCATCGGGATCGATGCGACGCAGTTCCTCGGTCAGGCAGTCCTCGATGGTGCGCATCGGCACGGACACTTCCTGCGGAGTCTGGCCGGGCAGCGAGATCAGCGCTTGGTCCTCATACGGGCGTTCCAGCGAGATCACACCGTCCTCACGGGTCAGGTACACGCCGGTCACGGCCTGCGCGTCGGGCACGAACTCAGTTTCGACTGGTACGCCAAGTTTCAGACGCAGCCATGCGCACAGCATTTCCATAGGCAGGAAGTCGGCCTTGCCGGTCACCTTCGCGGCGGTGATGGGCAGGTGCGGCGGCTGATCGAGCATCGAGGCGAGCATTGCGCGCCAGACGGTCAGTCGTGTCCAGGACAAGTCGATATCTTCCGGTGTCCAATTGCGGCGCAAACGCTCAATCGTGGCCTCCGGATTATTGGAGTGCAACGCGTCGGTGATGCGACTGCGGGCCATCGCACCCATCAGATCCTTGGCCGGGTTCGACGGCGGTGTGGTCGGCCACCACGCCACTACAGGCGCATCCGGCACAAGCAGCGGGATAACCAGCGTATCCGGGTGGTTGATAAGGCCACCGCGCGGACGCAAGATGATGATCTCACCGGCACCGGCGTCCGCGCCGAATCGCACTTGGGCGTTCAGGTTGGAATCGTTCGGATCGTTCGGGCCGTCGGTCAAATCGACGGCCGGATTATCGCGACTCGCGCTCACCTCGGCGGCCACTTCGGCCGCGTTCGGTTCGCCTTCGCCGGACTGATCGGCAGGATTGGTATCCGGTACTACGGCAATCACGCGGCACGGGTGCTCACGGCTGGCCGAGTTCGCGATTTCCAGCGCATGCTCTAGGTCCGCGTCCTCGGTGGCGATGAGCAGCGTCAGCACGCGGCCGGTCGCCGATTCGCCGCGCTCCTCGTGCAGCTGTTCGATTTTGTGCGCAATCTCGCGGGTGCGGGTGTTCGGCATATCGATGATCATGGCATCCTCCAGTGGCGGCCGTCGCGCGCCAGCATTTCGTCGGCCTGTGCCGGACCCCACGTACCGGCGCGGTAGGCCTGCGGCTGGCCAAGCGTGGACCAGAATTGTTCAATCGGATCGAGGATCTCCCAGCTGAGGTTCACCTCTTCGGTGGTCGGGAACAACGGCGGATCACCGAGCAGCACGTCCAGAATCAGTCGCTCATAGGCTTCCGGCGAGTTCTCGGTGAAGGAGCGGCCGTAGCTGAAGTCCATGTTCACGTCACGGACCTCCATGGTGGAGCCGCCCGGCACCTTGGCTCCGAAGCGCATGGTGACGCCCTCGTCGGGCTGCACGCGAATCACGATGGCGTTCTTGCCGAGTTCGCGCACGGCGGTCTGCTCGAACGGCAGATGCGGGGCGCGCTTGAACACCACGGCGATTTCGGTTACACGCTTGCCGAGGCGCTTGCCGCAACGCAGGTAGAACGGCACGCCAGCCCAGCGGCGGGTGTCGATATCGAGGCGGATGGCGGCGTACGTTTCAGTGGTGCTCTTGGGGTCGATGCCTTTTTCCTCCAAGTAGCCGACCACTTCGTGCGAGCCCTGCCAGCCCTTGGCGTACTGGCCGCGCGCGGTGTTGGCGGCGAGGTCCTTGGGCAGGCGCACGGCGGAAAGCACCTTGGTCTTTTCGGCGGTCAGGTCCTTGGCGGTGAAGCTCACCGGCTCCTCCATGGCGGTCAGAGCCATGAGCTGAAGCAGGTGGTTCTGGATGACGTCGCGTGCGGCGCCGATGCCGTCGTAATAGCCGGCGCGGCCGCCGATGCCGATGTCCTCGGCCATCGTGATCTGCACGTGGTCCACATAGTTGGCGTTCCAGATCGGCTCGTACATGGCGTTGGCGAAACGCAGGGCCAGCAGGTTCTGCACGGTTTCCTTGCCGAGGTAGTGGTCGATGCGGAACACGGAGCTCGGGTCGAACACTTCGGATACCACGCTGTCGAGTTCCTTGGCGCTGGCCAGATCATGGCCGAACGGCTTCTCGATGATCACGCGGCGCCATGCGCCCTCGGACGAGCGCGACAGGCCGGAGGCGGCCAGCTGCTTGGCGACCTGTGGGAATGCGCGCGGCGGCACCGACATGTAGAAGGCATGGTTACCCTGCGTGCCGCGGTCGCGGTCAAGCTCCTGCACGGTGGCGCTTAGACGCTCGAAGGCCTCCGGGTCGTCGAACGTACCCTGCACGAAGCGGATGCCGGCGGCCAGATTGCGCCAAGTCGACTCCTTGAACGGCGTACGGCAATGCGCCTGGACGGCGGCCTTGACGAATTCGATGAACCGTTCCTGTGTCCAGTCGCGGCGGGCGAAACCGGTCAGACCGAAGCTCGGCGGCAGTAGGCCACGGTTCGCCAGGTCGTAGACGGCTGGCAGTAGTTTCTTTTGTGCCAGATCGCCCGTGACACCGAAAATGACGAGGCTGCATGGGCCGGCGATACGGGGCAGTCTGAGGTCGCGCGAGTCGCGCAGGGGATTGCTCCAATTGGGGGATTCACTCATAATGTACAAGGGTAGTCGCCGGCGGCTATCTATCGCTAGAGGCGATATGCGATTTGGGCTGCGATTTGGGCCACATTGCGTGTGCTGTGCCGTGCGTTGGGCCAATCGCGTACGCAAACGTGTACGCAACGCCGTAGTTGAAATATCCCAAAACGGTGTGTATTTTAGAAGAGTTGCCCCTTTAGCTCAACGGTTAGAGCAGCGTCCTTTTAAGTCGTGGGTTGTGGGTTCGAATCCCACAGGGGGCACAACAAATCCTCGGAATCGCAATGGTTCCAAGGATTTTTTTGTTTCGACCAGCCTGGCTCCTAGAGTGGTGTCCCATGTCATGCACCACGATTCTTGTCGGCAAAAATGCCAGTTACGACGGTTCCACCATCATCGCCCGCGATGACGATTCGGGCTCGGGCCGTTACGATCCCAAGCGCTTCGTCGCTGTCGCCCCGACGACCAGCCGCGCCACTACCGCAGCGTGCTGAGCCATGTCGAAATCGAACTACCGGACAATCCTTGCCGGTACACCATCGCACCGAACGTGCTGAATAATCGTGGCATTCTGGCCGAAGCCGGTGCCAACGAACACAACGTGGCGATGAGCGCCACCGAAACCATCGCTGTCAACGAGCGCGTGCTCGGTGCGGACCCGATGGTCGAGTTGCGGCCGGCTGTCGGCGAACCGGACAGCACCGATTATCAGGCCGAGCAGCCCGGCGGTATCGGTGAGGAAGACATCATCACCCTTGTGCTGCCGTATGTCACCACCGCGCGCGAGGGCGTCGCGCGGTTGGGCGAACTGCTCGAAACCTACGGCACCTACGAATCGAACGGCGTGATTATTTCGGATGTGGACGAGATCTGGTACGTCGAGACCATCGGCGGCCACCATTGGATCGCCCGCCGAGTGCCCGATGACTGCTATGCCACGATCCCCAACCAGCTCGGCATCGACGACTTCGACCTCGCCGATGCGTTCGGCGAGCAGCGCGAATACCTATGCAGCGCCGACCTGCGCGAGTTCATGGCCACGCATCACCTCGACCGCACAATGGGAACGCTGGTCTCTTCCAACGGCCGTCACGCGCATAGCGCCGGATTCGGAACAACCGTTGCCCTTCCCACCCGTTTCAACCCGCGCAAGGCCTTCGGCACCGCGACGCCGAAGGACCATATCTACAACACGCCGCGTGCCTGGTACATGCAACGCCGCCTCAACCCCAGCGAGGACTGGGATTCGCCGGCCGCCCGCTACACGCCCGAATCCGACGACATCCCGTGGTGCCGCGTGCCGGAAGACAAGGTGAGCCTCGAAGACGTTGATTTCCTGCTGTCCTCGCACTTCGAAGGCACGCCGTACGACCCGTACGGCACGACCGGCACGGCGGAATCGCGCCACCGTTACCGTCCGATCGGCGTGAACCGCACCGGCCATATGGTGGCGATTCAGGTCCGTCCGTATGTGCCGGCGGCCAATCGCACGGTGATGTGGGTATCGTTCGGCTCTGGTCCGTTCACCGCCGCCGCGCCGTTCTACGCGAACGTCAACGACACGCCTGCCTACCTGCGCGACACCACGCCCGAAGTCTCCACCGGCAACCTGTATTGGACGAACCGCCTGATCGCCGTCGTGGCCGACGCGCATTGGTATGAGACGAACCGGTTCATCGAGGGCTATGCCGAGGGCGTGCGCGCGTTCGGGCACCGGCTCATCGAGCGCACGGATGAGCAGTTGCTTGCTCGAAGCGATGCCGAATCGACGGATACGAATGCATGGCCGCTCGATGGCGGCCACGGCGATGAGAAGGATGTGCAGGGCGTGGCGGATGTGCTCGAAGCGGCCAACGACGAGATGGCCGACTACCTGCGCGAGCACACAACCAAGCTGCTGAACGACGTGCTATACACCTCCAGCAACCTGATGCACAACAGCTTCGCGATGTCCGACCGTTGGGCCGAGTAGTAAAACCTCGACTGGGGAGGTAATAGGGATGCCCTGCTGATAACGCGTCAGCAGGGCAAAACCACAATCCGAATCAGTTAAAGCCGACGATGCGTTCGGCGATGAGATAGCCGTTGCGCACGATCCAGCGGCCGGTTTTGCCGGGCAGATTGAGCGCGCGGGACATCAGCTGCGAGCGCACATCCTTGCCGATGGCCGGCGAATAGGCGTCAATCGCATCCCACAGCTCGGTTTTCTTAACGTAGTTGGCCGGATCGCGCGAGAGAATCAGGAACGTCGAGGTAACGCACGATTCGATCGCCAGGAAGTGAATCATGTACCGGTACAGCCCCTCCGGCACCGTACCGCGTTCGGGCGTGGCCTCGGTCATCAGCCGATTGACGAGCCGCAACTGGTCCACACGCTTAATCATCACGTCGGTCTGCACGCTCTGACCCTCGCGCCCGATGAAGTAGTGGTAGAACGGCACATCGAGGTACTGGATGCGCTTCACCCACGGGAACGGCTGGTACGAGTAATAGAAATCGACGTAGAACGTGTGCTCCGGCAGCTTCAGCCCGGAATCGCGCACCACCTGCGTGCGGAAGGTGAGCGCATGCATGATGATGTACTGCGCCAGACCGAACTTGCCCAGGTCATCCCAGCCGAGTACACGGCCGGCCTCCATTACACGGCGGAAGTTCACTACGGTCTTGTGACGCTTGGCCACCTTGTCATACACGTAATTGGTCACCAGCATGTCAATCGGTTCGTCGGTGTCATGCTGTGCACGCAACGTGGCCAGAACCGTGTCGATGGCCTGCGGGTCGACCCAATCATCCGCATCCACCACTTTGACGTACATGCCGGTCGCCGCCGCGATACCGGTGTTCACCGCGCCGCCGTGGCCCTTGTTCTCCTGATGAATCGCGCGTACGGCGCCCGGATTGGTGCGTTCCAGCTTGCGCGCGTACTCCAGCGTGCCGTCTTTCGAACCGTCGTCCACAATCAGCACCTCGAGGTCGCTGATGTCGCTTGCCGAAAGCAGCGAGTTCACGCAACGGTCGAGGTAGGACTCCATATTGTATGCGGGGATCACAAAGGTGAGCGTCTTTGCCGTGCTGGCCATGAAAGTCTTACGTCCTCACATATTTAGTCGTTATGTTCAGTTTCCTGTTCAAACCGTAGCACTTCGTCTCCCGACTCGGCAGAGTGTTGCGTAACCTGTGCCCCTGAACTCATGTTCTGCAACCCTGAATCTTCCCCGGTGGCGTGCTCGGGATCCGATTGGGCAGAACTCGTCTGGTCTGAATCCGGGCTGCCGGAATCGGACTCGCGCTTGGCTCGGCGCTCGGCCTCCTTCCGCGCCTTGGCGCCCTCAAAGAACAACTGGGGCTTGGAGTCAAGCCGGCTCAGGCCATGCCAGGCCAAATCCACAATGTATGCGGCCAGCTGCTCCTTGCTCACCTTTGGCCGGTCGGCCCAGTACTGCCCGGTGAATACGGTCATGCCCACCAGCATCTGCGCGTAGTACGGCACGCCCTTGGCAGACAGCTTCTGCCGTTTGAATGTTTCGGAAAGAATGTCTTCAACGCGTACGGCGATGTCTCCCATCAGCGAGCTGAATGAGCCGGACGGGTCGGTGCTCGGCGAGTCGCGTACCAGTACCTGGAACCCCTCGGCATTCTCTTCGATATAGGTGAGGAGCGCAAGCGCCGTGCGTTCCACAATCTGGCGCGGGTGCACGGTCGGATCGTCAAGCGCGGCGGTGAGCACACTGGTCAGCGCGCGCATCTCACGATCCACAATGACGGCATACAGGCCCTCTTTGCCGCCGAAATGCTCATACACAATCGGCTTGGAGACTTTGGCGTGCGCGGCGATTTCCTCCACGCTTACCGCTTCGAAGCCTTTGGCGGCGAATAGCGAGCGTCCGACTTCAATCAGCTGCTCGCGGCGCTGCAGCGACGTCATACGTGAAGAATGTGCCATGCGGTTCAGCTTAAGTCGTCGGGTGGAATTGTCGGCCTGAGACTGCCGAATTCGTAGGGGATTCCATCTGCGGGCTAGACTTGACAGGTATGGATATGAATACTGTGCTCGCCGTTCTTGGCGTGATTGTGGCGGCGGTTATCGTAATCGCCCTGAGCATCTGGTTGGGCAAGTCCCGCAAGCGCGATTTGGATCGTGCGATGGGCAAGGTTGCCCCCGACAACAAGAAGACCCGCGACGCCAAGGCCGCCGCCGACGCTCGGCTGGCCGCCGAAGCCGAGGAAGCTAAGGCTGCGACTGCCGCCGAGCCGGCCAAGTCAGCCGAATCGGCCAAAGCCGAGCCTGCGCCAGCCGCGCAGGCCGAACCCGAACCGGCAGCTGCGCCCAAGCCCGAGTCCCAACCTGCCTCCAAGCCCACTCCCGCCAAACCTGAAACCCCCGAATCGGTCGGCTCTCGACTGACCCGACTCAAGGCAAAACTTGCCAAGTCCGGCAACCCGTTCGGCAAGGCCCTGTTCGACATCCTCGCCAAAGACAATCTCTCCGAGGCCGATTGGGAAGACGTCGAAGACACACTGCTGCTTGCCGACGTCGGTGCGGATGCTTCCGCCCAACTGGTCGATGACCTGAGAACCGACGCCCGCATCACTGGTAAAGCCGACCCAGCCGAAGTACGCGCCACGCTCAAGGAGAAGCTGCTCGATCTGGTCGGTCGAGATACGGACCGCCGCCTCAATGCCGAAAAGCCGGGTGCCGCCAAGCCCAGCGTCATCATCATGGTCGGCGTCAACGGCACCGGCAAGACCACCACTGCCGGCAAACTGGCTCGACTGTTCGTGGCCGAAAACAAGCAGGTCATGATGGGCGCGGCCGACACCTTCCGCGCGGCCGCCGCCGACCAGCTCGAAACCTGGGGCGCACGCGTCAATGTGCCCGTCGTCCGCTCCGACAAGGACGGTGCCGACCCGGCATCCGTCGCCTTTGAGGCATCCGCCAAGGCCAAGGAAGCGAACGCGGACGTGCTCATCATCGATACTGCCGGCCGACTGCAGAACAAGTCGAACCTGATGGACGAGCTCGGCAAGATTCGCCGTGTTACCGAAAAGAACCTGCCGGTGGATGAAGTGCTGCTTGTGCTCGACGCCACCACCGGCCAAAACGGCATGGCCCAGGCCAAGGTGTTCGCCGAAGCCATCGGCATTACCGGTGTGGTGCTCTCCAAGCTTGACGGTTCCGCCAAGGGCGGCATCGTGGTCAGCGTGCAGAAGGAGCTCGGCGTGCCGGTCAAGCTCGTCGGTCTTGGTGAAGGTCCGGACGATTTGGCACCTTTCGATCCCGAAGGTTTCGTGGACGGCATTCTCGCGTAGACGGTCGAGTTCTTCTCAGTCTCGCTTTGCTCGACAGTTCCCCTCAGCGAGGGGAGCCCTGCGTCCGTCCACGTTGTGGGCGCGGGAAACGCCCGCAACGCACCAAACCTAGCCCCGAAGCATATTCGAAACATGATTCGTGGCTTTCCCATATCCGTTGGAATCATGCCGGAATCAGCCCATCCGATGCCAACCTAACTGTCAGGTGCGCTTAACAATCGCGTAACTTGCCGTAACGAAACCAAAACGAGACCGGCTTTTACTGACGAACTGTTAGCCCCCACAAGGGGGACGGCATTGTAGAGACAAAGTCGACGCCGGCCGCGCAAAGCCCCCGGTGCCCTGAACGAAAGAGAGGGAGGTAGACATGGGAGCGATTGATTCCGGTAACACCGCATGGATCCTGACATCCGCGTCCTTGGTTTTCCTCATGACGCCTGGTGTGGCGTTCTTCTACGGCGGTATGGTTCGTGCCAAGGCCGTCCTGAACATGCTGATGCTTGAGGCGGCCGCCCTGTCGGTCACCATGATTATCTGGACCCTGTGGGGTTGGTCGATTGCTTACGCCGGTTCCGACATCGGAGGCATCTTCGGCGACCCGGCCAGCGGCTTCCTGCTGAAGGACTCCATGGTCGCCCAGGACGGCGTGTTCACCGCCACCGGTCTGAACGGCAACAACTACCCGGTTTCCGTGGACGTCGCCTTCCAGGTCGCTTTCGCGATGATTACCGTCGGCCTGATCTGCGGCGCCATTGCCGAGCGTGTGAAGTACAGCACCTGGATGATTTTCGTGGCGCTGTGGGTCACCTTCGACTACGCTCCTATGGCCCACATGGTCTGGAACGGTGGTCTGCTGTCTGCTGACGGCGCCATCTCCAAGGCCATCGGCGCGGCCGCCCACGATTTCGCAGGTGGTACCGTGGTGCACATCAACGCCGCAGTCGCCGCCCTGATTATCGTGCTCATCATCGGCAAGCGTAAGGGCTTCGGCACGCAGCCGTTCCGCCCGCACAACGTGCCGTTCGTGATGCTCGGCGCCTTCCTGCTGTGGTTCGGCTGGTTCGGCTTCAACGCTGGTTCCGCCTTCGCCGCCAACGGTACTGCTGGTTACGCTTGGGTTTCCACTTCCGCCGCCACCGCAGCCGCAATGCTCTCTTGGGGCTTCACCGAGAAGATTCGCTCCGGTCACTACACCGCCATGGGTGCCGCCTCGGGTATGGTCGCCGGCCTGGTCGCCATCACCCCGGCCGCCGATGTGGTTTCCCCGCTGTGGGCCATCGTGATGGGTGCCATCGCTGGTGTTCTGACCTGCCTGGCCTGCGGTCTCAAGTTCAAGTTCGGCTACGATGACTCCCTCGACGTTGTCGGCGTGCATGGCGTTGGTGGTTTCACCGGTACTGTCCTCGTCGGCTTCTTCGGTGAAGGCACCGGTCTGCTGGCTGGTGGCGACTGGAAGCAGCTCGTCGTTCAGCTGGTCATCGCTCTCGTCGCCATCCTCTACTCCGCGGTGATCACCGCGATCATCGCCTTCGCTCTGGAGAAGACCATCGGTTGGCGCGTCACCGAAGCTCAGGAAGTCGGCGGCATCGATCTTGCCGACCAGGGCGAACGTGCTTACGATTTTGCTGGTACTGCCAGCTCTGTTCTCAAGGAGGTGAGGTGAGATGAAGCTGATCACCGCTATCATTCAGCCCCATAAGCTCGACGATGTCAAGGAGGCCCTCGCGGCCGCCGGCGTGCACGGTCTGACCGTGTCCGAGGCCAACGGCTACGGCCGTCAGCGCGGCCACACCGAGGTCTACCGTGGCGCTGAGTACACTGTGGACCTGATTCCGAAGATTCGCGTTGAAGTGCTGTCCGATGACGCGGATGCCGAGACGCTGGTCGGTGTGATCATCAAGTCCGCCGGCACCGGCACCATCGGTGACGGCAAGGTGTGGGTCGCTCCGCTGGACTCCGTGGCCCGCGTGCGTACCGGTGAGACCGGTTCCGCCGCGATCTGATAACACAGACGTCCATGCTTAGAAGGGGATGGACTGCATGGGAAAGGTCCCCGCACGCCGCGAATTGACGCCGTGCGGGGACTTTTTTTGGCAATGAAAGATGAAGCAATGACTTCAGCAGTAGATGGCTTGAAACAACGATTCATGGATATGAGCCAGCCGGATGACGACGGCGTCTACCGGAATGGTGCGACCAAGCGCAAAGCCCGCACGGAACTGGCCATGCAATGCCTCACTGAGCTGTGGAATGCGGCCTGCAAGGATGTCTCTTTCCCTGTGCCCGACTCCGGCATCGGCTTCGCCGCGGTAGGCTCGCTGGCACGTGGCCAACTGGGCCCCAGCTCCGACCTCGACTTGGTCATCATCTACGAGCCTCGCACGTTGAACGACCAGCAGCTCAACGAGTTGGCCAACAAACTCTGGTACCCGCTATGGGACAGCGGTCTGGACCTCGACCACTCCATCCGCACGCGCGCCCAATGCGAGGAAGTCACCGACCATGACCTTCCCGCCGCCATGGGCTGGCTGGACGTGAAGCCCATCGCCGGCGACACTGCTCTGATCACCACCACCGCCACGTCCATCCTCGAACGCTGGCGCAAGGCCGCCCGCAAGCGCCTGCCCGAACTGCTCGACTCTGCCAAAGCCCGACTCGACGAATTCGGCCGGCTCCAATACGTCAATCAGCCCGACATCAAAGAGGCCCGTGGGGGGTTGCGCGATTCGGTGCTCGTCTCCGCGCTCGCCGCCTCATGGCTGGCCGACCGCCCGCACGGCATTTACGACGAAGCTGTGGAACGTCTGCTCGACGTACGCGACTGCATCCATCTGGTGGCCGGCAAGGATACCAACCTGATGCTGACGCCCTATCAGGCCAAAGTGGCTGCCATGCTTGGCCTTGCCGATCCGACTTGGCCCGAAAACGAGCGTGCCGCCTACTCGATCGACGATTTGCAGACGCTGCTTGCCCGTATCGGTCGGCGCATCTCCTTCTCGCTTGATTCCACCGCTTCCCGCGCCGAACATTCGCTGACCCACGAAAAGCCGCGATTCGCGTTCTTCCAGATGTTCTCTCAGCGCTCTGGTGGCAAGCGCGAAGCCCCGCAATTCGACGTGGTGGCTCCCGGCGTGGCCAAGCACGAAGGCGAATTGGTGTTGGCGCCCGGTGCCGAGCCTGCCAAGGATGCCAAGCTGGCGTTGCGTATGGCCGTGGCGGCCGGCGAATTCGGTCTTCCCATCAACCCGTCTACCTTGGTTAATCTGAAGCGCTGCCCGATTCACGACAACCAGTGGGATGACGAATCGCGCGAGCTGTTTATCCGTCTGCTTGCGTGCGGATCGAATCTTATGGAAGTGTGGGAGAGCATCGATTTCGTGGACATTCCGGGTCGATGGATGCCGGAATGGCTCGGCGTCCGCAACCGTCCGTCCGCCTCGGCCGCCCACCGGTACACCATCGATCGGCATATGGTGGAGGTCACGTCGCGTCTGGGTCGTGAGACACCGTCCGGGGGACGGTACGATGACGATCATTTCAAGGCGTTGCTGTTGGCCGGTATTACCCATGACATCGGCAAGCGCGCGTTCGTGGCCGATCACGCCGCCGAGGGTGCCCGCCATGTGCCGGTGATTCTCAAGCGTATGGGCTACGCGCCGGACATCGTCGACTGGGCTACCGTGCTGGTGCGTGAGCATTTGACGCTATCCGAATTTGCCACGGGTAAGGACCCCTATGATCCGGCCGTGGCGGAGGAGTTGGCCGACCGCTTGCACCACGACAAGATGCTGCTGGATATGCTGTTCGACCTGACCCGGGCCGACGGCTCCTCGCTCGGTGCCACCGCCGGTGAGACCATCACCAAGCAATACGGCTGGTCCAAGTGGCGCGAACAAATCGTCCGCGGCATGTATTCCGCCGCCCGCGCCGCTATGTAAACGGAATCGCCCAGCGCTTCGCGCGGCCGATACCTACCTCATCCATGCGTCCGAGCGCACGCGTAGTCCGTTGGACAGACCGCGCCCACCCATGAGCACCACGTTGAACGCGGCCCAGAGTACGGCGGTACGCATCAGGTCGCTCGTCAGCGCCGGCGTCACCATATTGGCCAGTATGAGTATGAGCGTCACATACACCACGGCGGTCAGCGTGCATGTGACGGCCAGATAGCGGTAGTCGCGCGCGCCGATAAGAATGCCGTCGATTGCCATCATCCAGCCTTGCAGTGGGAAGAAGATGCCCATCGTCACCATGCCCACGGCGATCAGCGTCTGAATATGTGGCGTAGGGGAGAAGAAGTGCCCGGCGAACAGGCCGACTACCGCAAAAGCCGTGCCGATTACCGCGCCGGTGACCAGTCCCGCACGCCCGGTCGCCCGCGTCAGCCGCCGCGCCTGCTGCACGCTGCCAGCGCCCAGCGCTGTGGCCACCAGCGTCTGGCCGGCGATGCCCACGGAATCCAGCATGTTCATCGCAAAATTCCAAGAGGAGTTCACGGCCTGGAACCCGGCCAACACGGCAGTACCCATGCGCGCGGCACAGGCGACCGTAGTCACCATGGCCGCACGAATCGCCAATGTGCGAATGAACAATGGCAGTCCGTCGCCCCCGGCTGCCGCAATACCGGCCAAACGAGGCCGCAGGCTCGCACCATCCGCCCGGGACCACAGAATGGCGGGGATTACCAGGAACAGCCCCATGAACCACTGAGCTACCAGCGTCGCCACTCCGGAGCCGGCAATGCCCCAATTCAGCACAATAACGAACAACACATCAAGCACCGTGTTCACCACCGCGCCGCCCACCGCAGCGATCAGCGTGATACGAACCTTCTGCAATCCTCGGAAAATGCCGTTCGCCGCATATACCATCAGCATGCCTGGCGCACCCAGCACGATTGCGCGCGTATAGGTCACGGCTTGTTCCAATACTTCGCCCTGACCGCCCAGTGCCCGGCATAATGGCTCGGCAGCCGCGAACAATCCCAATCCCAGTACGGTGCCGATGCTCAAGGCCAGCCACAGGCCGTCAATGCCTGCCTGCAGTCCCTCGCGACGACGACCCGCTCCCAGCAGATGTGCCACCTGCGCAGTGGTCGAGTAGGCCAGGAATATGCATAGTCCGACTGCCGTGAGGATGATGGTGGAGCCGATTGACAGGCCGGCCAACGCCGCATCCCCGATATGGCCGACGATGGCTGTGTCGATAAGGATGAAGGTCGGTTCGGCGGTGAGCTGGCCGAAGGTCGGCAGGGCCAGCGCCATGATCCGGCGGTTGGTGGAGCGGGCGTCGGTCGGGCCGTTGCTGACGTTTGTGTTTGCGCCGGCATGCGGGGTGCCGAAGCCATCGCGGCGTGTAGTATCGCCGGAACTGGTGGCTTTGGCGTCGGAAGAGTCTATGGGCACGCTCACACGCATATCACGCCTGACTGCGTTGCGCAAGCACCTGTTGTGGGCGCGGAATGTTATCCCCAGACTATCCACCAAGTTATCCCCAGTATGTGGATAACTTAGTGGATTATCCCCAGAATTATCCCCAAAATGTGGATAACTTATTTTTCTATCCACATTTTGCTTTCTGCGTGTCGTGGCGCTGACTCATAGGTGAATAAGGAATGAACCGATGCGGGCAACCGTTTCGTTTCCATACGATATCGTTCACCTGCCACGCCACATCCTATACTTGGAGGCTATGCCAGAAGGAAGTGAACACTCGTATCAGAATGGGTTCGGCGGTGGCCTGGATCGTGGCGATCGTGGCGACCGCGCGGGCCGGGGCGGCACGCAGACGTCGGCGGCGGCCGGCGACCCGATTTTCGACCGCGTGCCCCCGCATGATGACGACGCGGAAATGGCCGTGCTCGGCGGCATGCTGATGAGTAAGGATGCCATCGGCGAGGTCTCGCAGACCATTGACGTCACCGATTTCTACCAGCCCAAGCATCAGACGATCTATAACGCGATCATCGATCTGTTTTCCGCCAGTCAGCCGGTGGACGTGGTGCTCGTGGCCAACCAGCTGTTGGCGGATGGCAACCTCGACAAGGTCGGCGGCGCGGACTATCTGCACAGCCTTGTCGCATCCGTACCGACCGCCGCTAATGCCATGTACTACGCGGAGATCGTCCATCAGCGGGCCATTTTGCGCAATGTGATCGCCGCCGGCACCAAAATCGCCCAGCTCGGTTATTCCGCCGAGGGATCGCAGGCTGAGGATGTGGTTAACCTCGCCCAGTCCGAGATCTACGAGATGTCGATGGGCAAGGTGCGTCAGGACTATGCCGCCATCGGCCCGGTGGTCCACGACGCGCTCGACCAGCTGGACAAACTGCAGCAAGGCCTCGTCAACAAGGGCGTGCCGACCGGCTTCCGCGACATCGACGACGTGACCCAGGGCCTGCAGCCCGGACAGATGGTCGTCGTCGCAGGACGTCCGGCCATGGGTAAGTCCACGCTCGGCATCGACTTCGCCCGCGCCGCCGCGTTGCACCACAACATGACTTCCGTGGTCTTCAGCTTGGAGATGAGCAAGGTGGAGCTCGCTCAGCGTATTATCTCCGCCGAAACCAATATTCCGATGGCCGCCCTGCGCCGCGCCGACGACATCACCCCCGAACGCTGGAACACCCTGAACCAGTTCTGGACCAAGATGCAGAACGCGCCACTGTTCATTGACGACAGCCCGAACATGAGCCTCATGGAGATCCGTGCGAAATGCCGTCGTCTGAAGCAGACCAACGATCTGAAACTCGTAGTCATCGACTACCTGCAGCTGATGACCTCGGGCAAGGCCGTGGAATCCCGCCAGCAAGAGGTGTCCGAATTCTCCCGTGCCCTGAAGCTCTTGGCCAAGGAACTCGAAGTGCCGGTCGTGGCCCTTTCCCAGCTGAACCGTGGCCCGGAAATGCGTAACGACAAGAAGCCGCAGCTCTCCGATTTGCGTGAATCCGGCTCAATCGAACAGGACGCCGACGTGGTGTTCCTGGTCCACCGCCCTGACTTCTACGACAAGGAAGACCGCCCTGGCGAGGCCGATATCATCATGGCCAAGCACCGTAACGGCCCGACCGAAACCTTCCACCTCGCCTTCCTCGGTGCCACGTCCAAATTCAAAGACATGCCGCAGGACTACAACGCCAATCAGGGGGTGTGATGATGGCAAGCAACGTTTCACGCGATGTTTCGCAAGACCAATCGTCCGTGGTACAGACCTGCAAACCGTGGTATGCGTTCGCCACCGTGGCCGCAGGCCGCTTCGTGCGGTTTGCATCCCGCGTCACCAAACATGGCGGTTCGGCTTTGCCCGGCAAAGTCGTAGAAAAGATTGACCCCGGCTTCCTGACCCGTACGCTCGGGCAGTTGCCGCTTGGCGCGGTATTGGTGTCCGGCACGAACGGCAAGACCACCACCACCCGCATGGTCGCCTCGATGCTCTCCGATCTGGGGCTGAAGGTGTTCACCAATCCGACCGGCTCGAACTTCGTGCGCGGCGTGGTCTCCGCACTGCTTACCGAAGTCACGCTCGGCGGCAAATTGGACGCGGACATCGCCGTGCTCGAGCTCGATGAGGCGTACGCCGTCCACTTCGTCAAGCAGGTCAAGCCCCGTTATGCGTTGCTGCTGAACGTGATGCGCGATCAGCTTGACCGATTCGGTGAAATCGACACCACGGCCAAACTGCTCAGCCATGTGGCTGCGGCGACTACCGGCACTGTGGTACTGAACCGCGAGGACCCGCGTATCGCCGCGCTCGCCGCGAAGGCCCCGGCTGGCACCACCGTGCGATACTTCGGCCTCGCCGACGATTTGCGCCACTATTTCCCGTCCGATGACGACATGGCCACGACCGTGTCGGTGGAAGGTGTGGCCGGGCCGCTCCCCTCAGCCAGAACTCCCCTCAGTCCGCGAAGCGAACTGAGAGGAGCTTCCACAGGCACGGCAGAACTTCCCGCCGACGTGACACTTACCGCCGTGGGCGACCACAAGGCCACCTTCCAGATGGACGGTCAGGGCTACGCCACCGACGTCAAGCTTGAAGGCGTCTACAACCTGTACAACGCGGCCGCCGCGCTCGCTGTGGTACGTGCGGTGATGCAAGACAATGCCGCCGCATCCAAGGCCACCGCCGCAGCCAACGCCTGCGCCGTGTCCGCCGACGAGCTCATCGCCGCCGTTTCCCGCGTCACGCCGGCTTTCGGCCGTGGCGAGGTCATCGACGTCAACGGTTCCCCGGTCGAACTGCTGCTGGTCAAGAACCCGATGGGCTTCCGCCTCTCGCTCGCCAGCTTCGACCCGGCCAACGCGGACACCATGATCGCCATCAACGACGAATATGCCGACGGCCGCGACATGAGCTGGCTATGGGACGTGGACTTCACCTCTTTACGCGCGTCCGGTGTCGCCATGGTCTCCGGCGTGCGTGCCTGGGACATGGCATTGCGCTTGGGGTATGACCAAGTGCCAGTCGCCGATACGAACACCGACCTCGAACAGGCCGTCACCGCATTCGTCAACGCCAATCCCGGCACACGCAAGCACATCTACTGCACCTACACCGCCATGCTCAAAACCCGCGCCGTACTGGGCCGCATCACCGAAGTACGGGACGCGGGCGTGGGTAAGTAACCACCCTTCGGCGCTCGCGCGCCACCTCCCGCCAGCGGAAGGGGCATGGTGAGGAATAAGACTTCCCCTTAGCGGGAAGACATCGACAAGGAGAACGTGACATGGCCAGAACAATCGATGTGGTGTCCCTGTATCCCAAAGACATGAACATCTACGGCGATTCCGGCAACGTGCTGACTATCCGCCGCCGTCTGGAACTGTACGGTTACGAACCGGTCGTTCACCAGTACAATCAAGGCGACGACTGGCCCGATCAGGTGGACCTTATTCTGGGAGGCGGCGGCCAAGACACCGGCCAGAAGAAAATCATCGACGACTTCTACCATCGCGCCGACCTGCTGCGCTCACTTGCCGCAGACGGTACGCCGATGCTGATGATCTGCGGCCTGTACCAGCTGTTCGGCGAGTACTTTGAAACCGTGGACGGCACCCGTCTGGATGGCATCGGCGTTATCGGTGCTTATACCGTGGGCCAGAACGTGCGTATGATCGGCAATCTTGTTGAGCATTCCGACCAGTTCGGCGATGTGATTGGCTACGAGAACCACTCCGGCCAGACCTTCCTGCGCGAAGGCGTTCAGCCACTCGGCACCGTCGATCAGGACAGCCGAGGCAACAATGGCGAAGATCATACCGAGGGCGCGCGCGTGCACAACGTGATCGGCACCTACATGCACGGCTCGTTGCTGCCTAAAAACCCCGCCATCAGCGATTTCCTTATCGAAACCGCCGTGACTCGTCGTTACGGTACGTTCGATACGTCCGATCAGACCCCCGAACAAGCCAAGGAGCTCGCCCGGATCGATCAAGTAGCCACCAACGCGCGCAAGGCTGCCGCCGAACGTCCTCGGTGAATTCTCGGTGAGTCCTCGGTAAGTACCAATCAGCGAAAAATCAGTCGAAATCAGTCTGAGGGTCTAGTACATTGCCCTGTTGTTTGCGCTAGGCTTGGTGGTACGAGACATGGCACCAGGCCATGTCGGACCTCGAAGGAGGGGTATCATGGCTGATTTTAATCTTCTGGGTGATGGCCTGCGCAAGGTCCTGCTGGCGGGCATCGGAGCCCTTGCCACCGGATATGAGAAGAGCAGCGAGCTCGTCGACGAACTCGTCAAGAAGGGTGAGATTACGGTCGAGCAGGGCAAGGCGCTGAACACCGAGCTCAAGCGCAAGGTGAGCGAGACGGTGGATGACGCCAAGAAGGCCGCCGCCGAAGCCGGCGACAAAGCTGCTGCCGCAGCCGACACCAGTGCCGCCGACAAGCCCGCTGACGAGGGCAAGGCCGAGTGACCAAGCCCACACGCGCTACGCCGGAATCAGGGTCGACCCCGCTTTCCAGCAGGGTCGACCCTATTCTGACGCCTGCGAAAGCCGAACGTGAGGCGGCGGCGAACCGGTCCGTCGACACGTCGGACACGCTCAAGCAGACCGTTACCAAGGCGACTCCGAGCGTATCCGACGAAACGCTGGCACTGTTCGGACGCAGGAACGATTTCGCCACGCGCTACCATCTGACGCGCCGTGGCAAGATCAAACGACTGGGGCAGATCACCAGAATCGTCGAGCAATTCGACGTGCTGCACGGCCTGACTCCGGTCAAAATGCGCCTCATGTTCGAGGCGCTCGGCCCCACGTTCGTCAAAGTGGGCCAGATTCTGTCGATGCGCTCCGAGATTCTGCCGCAAAGCTTCTGCGACGAACTCGCCAAACTGCGCGCCGACGCCGACCCGATGCCGTATTCCACGGTGTTGGATGTGCTTGCCGCCGAATACGGGCGTCCCGCCGACGAGGTGTTCGCGCATATCGATCCC